>Ga0126342_10013710_pt1 | contig 14330 bp, 11 predicted proteins | sample Cyp1metagenome_FD_92528 | JGI IMG/M metagenome (GOLD analysis project Ga0126342, IMG submission 92528) | Coral microbial communities from Lord Howe Island, Old Settlement Bay, Australia - Cyphastrea 1 metagenome | ecosystem: Host-associated > Invertebrates > Cnidaria > Coral ...
ATATTATTTATATTTTATATATGATATATTATATATAAGTTAAATATTATATATATTATATATTATGTATATTTTATTGAAATTATATATTTAATAGATTATTTAAATTATATATAATATATATTATATAATATATATATTATATTATATATATTATATTAATTATATATTATACATATTTTTTTTTGATTTATATATCGTATATATTATTGAAATTATATTGTACATATATATATATTGTGATCCTGAAATTTACAGAATATGGAAATGTATCATGAAATATGAAATATCATGAAATATATGGAATGTGGAAATAGATGTTCAATATTGTTCCCATTGTAATAGATATTTTGTTTGACACGTCCGTATTCTAACATATTGTAGCAAATCCAGGATTGTTGTGGTATTTTACATAGATACGTATGTTTACATGTAGGGGTATATGATATATGTATTCTATGTGTTTTCATTTTAATGAAATTGAATGGAATGTAACACAATATTATGCAATGTATTTAAACAATTTGTGTATCTATGTATACAAATGTCCACCTTTTTGTGGACGTTTTTTTTGCGTATAAAAATGTATGAATCATAACTAATGGTCGTTGGACCGGTAAGGAACCTCGACACATACCGTTGTGAATACCAAGCGCTGAAGTTGCATTCAGGGAGTGGATCAAACACTGCGGAGTTCATAGGGAAGGTACTGTATGTGTTTTAAGCAGTCGATGGGTTGAACGACTCCCTCATCCTGGTGAGTAGGCCATTTCTTCCTGTCATGTCATCACTTTGAGGAGCTTCCAGAGCTGCAAATGATTTTGGTGGAACCAAATATTGTTGCAGAAGCTAGGCGGGGCAGGTGAAAGCTGTTCAGGACTTATTTGAGTCGTGTTTTTCAGGTTTACGATTGACACTTTTTGCCTATCAGTATTTTGATGTTTGGGTTTGCTATATACCATTTTTGCAGACCAGTACGCGCTTTGATTGTATTAATCCGATCTCCCACTCCTAAACCCTCTCTCCCAATTGCTGATACAATCGCTTTTGCTCCCAATAAAATCAAACTATTTATATTATTTATATATATATATATAAATCCTCTGTTTTTTTGATGAACTCCCACTCTCCGTGTTTCCGAATCAAATCCAAAAGTTAGTTTTACAATGTTACTTATATTTTCATATCATATAGATCAGTTTCAAAAGATGAGTTTCATATATGTATTGATCAATTGCCACTCAATTTCACAATGATTTTACCATACTTTTCCATGATTTCCCCCAAAGAAAATCTAACCAGGCAGCGGGTGAAGCCTTTCCAGCACCGTGCCCGTTGGCTCGAAGCAATGAGCGACGTGGCGCACCAAGAACTACCGGACGCATCGCTGGACCTGGTGTGCCGTGGCGGCCGTGGCTGGTTTTTACTGGAGGAACTTCAGAAAAATTAGGCTAAAATGGTGAGTTAACATGAGTTAACATGAGTTAACGATATGATAAATCCCAGGTATTTCCAGCAAAACTGTTTTTTTTGGGGATTTCACAGGATTTAGTTGTCTAAGTTGGTGCAAATCACTCCAACGAGGGGTTGTGGATGGTTATGGTTGTTTTTTTGGGCGGCTTATAACCGGGGAGCCCCACCTTGTAACACAGCTAATCATCCATTAAACATGAGGATTTTTGGTATAACAAATACATGGAATTAATTTAAATTATATCTTATTGGAGATTTTACAGGATATATATATATATATATTGTGGTGACAAATGGTGATTTAACCATCAAACAATATAGTTTTAGACAATGAATGCTTGGTTTGTGGTTTATGGGTATGTTATGGGATATGTTTTTGTGATGTATACCCACCAATAGCATTTAATGGGTTTGTTTCAAAATGTGCCATATCTTCCAAGAAAGAAAATGAGGTTTTGAGTCACGAGATAACAGATACTGCGGTACTCTATATTCAGTCAAACCAATGGGAAGTGTGTGTATATATATATGCATTATATATGAAATGCACACATATACATACCTGATATATTATAGGATATACAATCAAACACGTGATAGTCGGGTTTGTTGGAAAACGGGGGATGCCCCAACTTGTAGCAATTTCAATGGGAGATTTATGACCAATGGATACTCGGGTACCCCCCTATATCCTTGCTCTTAGACAAACCCAAACGTGGGATTGCATTGGGATACATACGTAGGCTAAAAGGAGCAAAAACATTGTTCGGTTGCTTAGTCAGGGGAGCATCCCTGACTACGGGTGAACCATCGGCCGCAGTAAAAACACCAATACGCGAGAATTGTAACTCCATCGCCCCGGTAATGAAACACCTATAGAACTAATGTGCAATAAGACTTGTATGGGACCCCATGATTAAAAGAGCCACACCATTCTTCCGGGGTTTCAGAGTTCATTAGGCCCAGTGAGTCATGGAAAGTCAAGAGACTGATTGGACTCACCATAGCCATGCGGTGACCCCCAACAATGAACCTGATGGCTGAGGTCGATTCAATCCCCACATAGCGTCAAGTAGCATCAAGTAGCATCAAGTAGCATCAAGTAGCATCAAGTAGCATCAGGTATTGCAATGGTCACAGTCCTTTGACCTTCAGGGACTACCTATGAAATTGAGTAGCTGTTGCAGGTCTAAAAGTACTTTGGTTTTCGGTAAAATGTGTAGCCCTCCAGGTGCCATGCTTTATTGCTGACAAGATATAAGTTTATTCTCGCTGGGAAAGTCTTCTCAGATTTATCCTGAATTGGCAATAACAATTAAGCCTACAACAAGGTCTTCCCCGTTTTTGGGAAGGTCTGCAGACTGCACAACCCTTGGTATTTAGTTTGTTGTATTGCCATTATTGTTTGCTGTGCATAGTGTGTCCTCCAGTTTTTCAAAAAGAGCCGTGGGTGAGCTTTCCCTGTGGTGTGTTGGTTCTTGTTTGTCTGTTTCCTGGTACGGTGCATCACCCATTGAATATCACCCATCCCTCTTATACATTTTTTTGCAAACAAATTGACATTCCATCCAACATGGGTACATGATGCACCCTGAATTTGAAATGAGCATGTTTTTGGGCTCAATAATAAAAGCAGTCAGCAGATGGATGGTCAGGAGAGCGATATCCCCATATCCATGCACATCCCATTGTGGTTGGTTACCAGATTTTGTCCATCCATTTTCTACACCCAAAACTGCCGACAGTTTCATCGATGGAGATCATCGTTATCAAACGGTCGTGGACGATCTGCGCCTTTGGAGTCCCAAGGTGGCTCCAGGTGGTTGTTCCTCTGGCTGCTGTTGAAGCGCCATGGGTCATGTTGAGTTCAAGTTTAGTCATGTTCACAATGAAAATTGCCATAAATCGGAATATCCCCCATTTGAAGAAACACACACACAAAAAAAAAAGAAACAACACAAAAAAACATATTTATATGATAGATAGATAGATAGATAGAGATAGAGATAGAGATAGAGATATAGATAGAGATAGAGATAGAGATATAGATATAGATAGATAGATATAGATAGATCGATATAGATAGATCGATATAGATAGCTAGATTTAGATAGATAGATAGATAGATTTATAGATATATATATATATAGATAGATAGATAGATAGATAGATATAGATAGATAGATAGATAGATATAGATAGATAGATAGATAGATAGAGATAGATAGATAGATAGATAGACAGACAGATAGATAGATAGATATAGATAGATAGATAGATATAGATAGATAGATAGATAGAGAGAGAGAGAGAGATAGAGAGATAGATAGATAGATAGAGAGATAGATAGATAGATAGATAGGTAGATAGGTAGGTAGGTAGATAGGTAGATAGGTAGATAGGTAGATAGGTAGATAGGTAGATAGGTAGATAGGTAGATAGGTAGATAGATAGATAGACAGATAGATAGATAGATAGATAGACAGATAGATAGATAGATAGACAGATAGATAGATAGATAGTTCCTTCTATATCGCATCATATCCCCATGCTATCTCCATTCTATCTCCATTTGAACCAAAAGAAAGCCATGAAACCATATTAAACCACTATGTTCATTTGGCTATGGGATGTTTTGTGTCAAACATTACCCAGCTGAGCCATGGCTGAGTTGGTCTGGAACATTCTGGAGCCTTTGGGGCCTTTTGGGATGGTCCCCGGTAAACATAGCTCTGGAAAAAATCATCATTTAAGCTAGGTAAATCCTGGTAAATCATCTATACCAATGGGACATTCTCCATATATTGCTTTGAGGCTTTGAGGGTATCTGAGATATCTGTATACTGGGAAGATGATTGGTAAGATCATTGGGGGTAAGATCATTGGGGGTAAGTATGGGATTCGGGCTTTCCAACTTTTGAGACAGCCCTAAGGTGATGATTTGTGTTTTTTGTTTAAAAACCGGTACTCCATGGCATGCCCAGTTCCCAAAGAGTATCATTTTGTTTTCTCATTTAAATTGTAAGTTTGGGTATATACCATTGTATACACCCCGTATGCTTGCGAAGTAGGATGAATAGAAATATCTAGCCCCGTGCAACACTTGTTACATATCATTGATGGCTTCTTTCACTTAACAAAATGCGAATCTCATTTTGTTGCCATGCCAACGCAGGATCCCCCCAGTTCTGGGTGTTATAATGTGTATATATATAAATATAAATATATATATATATATATACGTATATACACATAATGAGATGATATATATATACATAATTATATATGTATATGTATATACACAGAATGATATATATATATATATATACACGTGTATACTGTATACTGTATACATTGCTTTTAAAGTTGAAGTAACAACTTATGGAACATGGTGGATGTAAATAGCTGTTTGCAACAGGTTCGCAGCTGGCACGGCGACACCCAACCTACTACCCAATCCACATGTTACCATGGAAAGATGGTGATTTATTGATGATTTACCGATTTACCTATGGAAAATGGTGAAAAATGGTGATTTTCACTGTCCGTTTACAGTTAGAGTTGGGACTTGACAAAGTGCCTGAAGGATGCCGAGTCTGAACCAGGATTCCTAAGATACCTAAGACCGTTAAGTCCCAAAGAATTCTACCCCAACTCTTGGCGCGTTCTGCGAAAATACTTGAATTGTTACATATACATATATATATATATGTAAATGAATGTTACATATGGATATCCTATTGTATCCCTCTTGACATTACATTTGATAGATGTGTTTCCGACTAACTAGCCATAGGCATATGAACGACTTCGAATTCCTGTTGGAGATGAACCCTTTCAACTGTCTATGATCACTGAGTAAATCGATATATTGGAATGTTCTACACTCCAACCAGTGTTTTGAATGGACATGAATAAACTATCCCAATTGGTGTATGATCACTATCCCAATTTTTCAACCAAAGTGGTAAATGAATAAACTATCCCAATGTTTACCAAACATGTGTTGGTGTTGACCATCAAAAATGGATGGTTTAGGGCAGTACTGCATCATAGTTTTCCCCCAACTAACCTTATCGCTGGTCAGGCCTGGATACTAAACCCCAAACGACTATATGATGATTGATTATGAATATTCACAATGATTCACATACATTCATTGGATAGTTTTCTACACCTCAACTGTTTTTTTTTCTATAGTTCTGCCTCAGAAAGTTCTGCCAAAGACACGACTTTCCCAGCAGAAAACCATCAGAGCTTAGGCCTGGCCGGCCACGACTTCGGCCTCAACGGACTGGGCGTCATCCGCGCTGTCAGCGAGTTCGCGCTGCGGCACAATGCCACCATTCGGGTGCAGACGGAGACCTGAGATCTGGAAAAACCTTTGTGGGATGAACCAACCATTGGTTGTAAAATGAGGAGTTAACCAAGACATAGTTTAAGTGTTAAAGTGATATGTTTTGATATGGGTTCTATAGTTGATGGCACATATTTGATGTGACACATATGGATACATCATGAACAGTATGAATCTGGGTGTGTTTCAAGATGGTGTATCCCCCTATGCTGTAACATTTTTTGAATAGGAAACATTCTAATATACCATCAAATGTTTTGGATACCCTATTAGACAAAGCAAATTGAGGAAATTTGATCAAACAAACGATGGTGTTCTAAGTCATGGGAGGTCCCATTTTTGTCAAGTTAAAATGGTTCATGGTGAAGCCAATAGTTTAGAGTCTAGAGATGGAGTGCGACTATGTTAAGATTGTGAGTTCAGAAACACACATATTCGGATTATTGGCAAGCGAAATTGGTGAACTCAACAACATATTCGATTTAGGCAACCGAAAAGCATGCGATAGTTTATAATGTGGATGAAGCTCCAGTTGTAGCGACCCCCCTGTCTGTGTTTTGGCAGATGCTGGGGTGATATTAGGGGGATGGGATTATAAGTCGTGAAATGAGAGGTGTCTGAGAGTTTTATGATGGAGTGGATTCTGAAAATTGAGTTGTTTGATGGTAAAAATCACAAAAGCCGTCCATGCATCAATGTTGTTTAATGTTGTTTGGTGTCATTCTACCTAAACCTGTTGGTTTCCGAACCCAAAAAATGATTTTGGATTGTTGTGTGTAAAATTTGCCGATTTAAGGGACATAGCCACAGATGATTCCCACAGAACTTGGACTGATTTGTGTATCGGGTCTAGTTCTTCAATTGTGTATAGAATGGACAATGAGAAAGACATGTTCTCTTGATGAATTTAAGATCATATAACATGATTTTTAAATATATATATATATATATACATACCATGGTACATCATATGCATCATATGCAATATATTTATATATATATATATACATATGCATTCACATTGTATACACATACATATCAACTGATTACCATAGTGGTGGTCATTGCTGAACTTCATTAGTTGTCGCAACATGACTCCATCAACCCACTTTGGATCGTCCAAAAGCAACTTTTTTCCACAAATTTGGAATGTTCAATTGGGTACTAGAACATACTTGTACTAAACATACTAAACACTCTTGTTGGTCATGCTTATTCGTTGGTTCTGAAGAAACAAAACACATCTCACTGCCCAGGACTGCTTTTGGTTCTTCCGCGCAGCTGATGGTACATGGTTATGAAAGGATGACGTGCACGGCTGGGGCTGTTCCCGGAAGTAGATTCACTACCCTCTCCTAATCAAACATGGTAAGCAGTGGCTTCATCGGGAAATTCATCCATAAATAGTCAAATGTTCATTGCCGCGTTTGCTTCGCGGAAGGTAGATAAAGGGAACATTTACAGGAACACCTGCTGCAAATACCATGCTAGTTTTGAAGCACGAGGAAGTAAGATCTACTTAACCACTACCGCCCTACAGATGATGGCAAAAAAGGACATGTTTTCTTGAATCAACCCACTGAGCTTTTGAACGATTTCGTTGACAAGTGATATATGTTCTTATGTGTACATATATGTATAGATACATATATATATATATCATTTATAATGATATATATATATATATATCATATATCATATATCATACATGGTTATGAAAGTATGTAGATATTCGGAATGGTTGGAAGCTCCAACCTCCTTGAGATTCCTCCATTGCTTCGGAGGTCGACTGATCCGAACACTTGGCTCCTTCAGCACCTTTGGTGAGCGCGAGCCGCGAACCAAGAGATGGGGTCAACTGTCACCGTGGCGACTAGTTTGGTGTCCAAAATTAAATCCCATTTCAAAATAGGGTGTGATAATTGGGTGTCTATAATATTGCATTATATTTATATTATTATTATGTTTTATTATTATTTTATTATTATTATTATTATTTTTATTATTATTATTATATATATAGTTGTATCATGTATCCATTAATATCCTATCAATCTCCCTTAAGCCATAGAGTGACAACATGTGGGATGTTTGATAGGATGTACATGACCATGTGATGAGTTAGTCAGAAAAGATGGATGGTAATTACCCAAAATTACCCAACGTGGCTATCTTACTTGGAAAATGGATGACAATCCGTTGGGTTTGAGGCTTCAGGGCATTCAGGGTACCCTATTTTAGACAACGAAATTCGCTTCTGGGTATGTGTTTGATTTGGTGTTTTCATTCTTTGAGTATTTTTGTGGATATGATATGTGTGTCATTCTAGTAGTTTTGGGATGAGTTTGAAGCAGCAACCAGTGATTGTTGAGCCCAATAGTGTGCTTGCCGACACGTCAACTCTGAAGGATACGGCAGCTTTACAGGATGTCCCAAGACTGCATGGGGAGCTCAAGAATGCTTAACGGCTACGCAGCGGCCTCCGATTCCTCCAGCTTGAGGCTGTTGAACCAACTTCCTCGGAGCTTTTCGGTGACCTGCAAGAGCGTGCTGCCGGCAAATTGCTTGAAGTGATGAGATGGATCCTAACGTTTGATCCTAGACATGAGAATGTCCAAAGTCAAAAACAGTAATTGTATAATAATAATTATGTATGTTTCTTTTAACCAAAACCATGCAGACCCAATCCAACAGGTATAATACAATAATTGGCAATTATATTGGGTTATACCATTATACCAATTATATAATTATACCATTATATTGGGTATGATATTATACCATTGTACCCATTATACCCATTATACCAATAATAAAAACTCAATCATATCTTCAATGGTATGTGCAATTTCTTGTTCAGAGGATGTCCGCTGGATATGGCTGGCTTGGGATGGCAGGGATTGCATGGCTTGGCGGCTTCGCGGTGGTGACTGGAACATTGGTTTAGTACGGGGTAGTGATGGGGAGTGATGGTTAATGATGGTTAATGATGGTTAATGATGGTTAATGATGGTTAATGATGCTTAATGATGCTTAATGATGCTTAATGATGCTTAATGATGCTTAATGATGGTTAATGTTGTTAATGATGGTTAATGATGGTTAATGATGGTTAATGACGGTTAAAGATGGTTAATGATGGTTAATGATGGTTAATGATGGTTAATGATGGTTAATGATGGTTAATGATGGTTAATGATGCTTAATGATGGTTAATGATGGTTAATGATGGTTAATGACGTTTAATGATGGTTAATGCTGTTTAATGATGCTTAATGATGTTTAATGATGATTAATGATGGTTAATGATGGTTAATGATGGTTAATGATGTTTAATGATGCTTAATGATGCTTAATGATGGTTAATGATGGTTAATGATGGTTAATGATGCTTAATGATGCTTAATGATGCTTAATGATGCTTAATGATGCTTAATGATGCTTAATGATGCTTAATGATGCTTAATGATGGTTAATGATGGTTAATGATGCTTAATGATGCTTAATGATGCTTAATGATGGTTAATGATGGTTAATGATGGTTAATGATGGCTAATGATGGCTAATGATGGTTAATGATGGTTAATGATGCTTAATGATGCTTAATGATGCGTAATGATGCTTAATGATGCTTAATGATGGTTAATGATGTTTAATGATGCTTAATGATGGTTAATAATCACTGCTTGGTGGTTTGGAACATGATTTTTTTTGACTTTCCATAATATATGGGATAAACCTTCCCATTGACTCATATTTTTCAGAGCGGTAGGTATACCACCAACCAGGTGTTTTATTGTTTCCGGAATTCATTGCCGGTAGAGTTCCTTTTACCGGAGTCTATTTCCGCAGCCATGAGACGCAAATCAGCCTGTGTTTTCACGCGCAGTTCCTGTGTAGCACTGCGTCCTTTGCCAATGTTCTGGAGATTGGCTGGTTTAGTTGCACTGGCGACCCACGTTCAGTCTGTGGAGGTGTCACCAATTTTGTATCTTGGGACATGTCAGTACGTTTGTCATCATTCAGCAATATTCAGCGTGTAATTTCCGCTTGCAACCCCCATCTCAATCATTGGGGGCATGCAGGAAGTCATAGTCAGAAGACGTAGTCAGATTCCCTCTATTGACCAGGGCTCTACTCATATGGTGTGCCGGTCATTTGTGTGGTTGATTGCAAAGATTCGCCTACTACATGTCCACTTTTGTTGTATATAAATCTGTCAGTTGTCCTAGTGCTCTGTTCGTTGGTTCATTTTTTTTGCCAGTCTAAATGTTGGTTCAACATGTGTATCTTTTGATGGTTCACCAGCAAACACCAAGGTTTTCAGGAACCCATGACCCCACGTTGACTCTGACCGCGCATCAGCTGCGCATCAGCTGCGGACGTTGACTGCCAAAGTGGGAAGCTATCAGCGGCCGGGGCCGCGCAACCGTACGGTGGGCTACCGTGGATTTCGGGTTGAAGGATTTCCAGTGCTGAGGGGATGCCGCTTGGAGCTGGGAGGTCGTTTTTTTGTTGTGTAAAGGGGCCCGGGTGTGTGTTTTCCCATTTAAGACATCAGAAAAAAGAACAGAAACAGTTGTATGATTTGTTTCTGTATTTTCGAGGATGCTGGTGCATTTGTTTTAACGACTGTGTTTCAACTTGGTGAGTTCTGTTTTTTATCCACTTGTCAGGTTGATTTCATTCTTGGTCAGCTGCCCAAGGATTGGATTGGTTGGTCCTGGCGATATGTTCTGGATGCCCATCATCATCCTAAAGCTGAGAAAATATATTGTCATGTTTTTATGTTTTTGTATTTTCAGTATTTGCATTGTTTAACATGGTTTTCCCCATCTTGGGCATAGTCCAAATGTATATTCGATTTTCTCTGTAGAACCACGTGTCTCGTAACGTATCACCAGGATATGTGTGTTGTTTTGTCTGAAATGTTAGGGGAAAAACCCCTAAACCCCATGGTATCTCATGATTTTCCCCATTAGAACTGGCATCTTGTGGGAACTCCCATTGTCGGACAGACACACCAAAAGATCTAACATAATATTGATTGCTAAATATATACACAATACTAGAAAGCCCTGAACTTTCCATTTTACCCACTAAACCGGCAGTTTTCTTTGATAAAATCACCAGAAATTTGAAGTTTCAAGCAGTACATCGAACACCACCCTGGCGCTGTGATTATAGGTAAAGATGCTGAGCTCTTTTTGTTGGACTTGTTCCGACCGCAGCTCCCAGACACTTGCTGGCACAAATCATGATGGGTCATGATGGATCATGATGGGTCACGATGGGTCATGATGGATCATGATGGGTCGATGTCCCCGTAAAGACAACCTCCCTTCGATTTTCATCCTTTGTCCGGCATTGAAACTGATATATGTTTTCCGGCATCTTTCGAGGTATGTTTTCCCATCTTACGGCTTGAGGAAACCCAATCTTCAGGATTTGGAAAAATCATGATTTCAGCGGAATTCGTTGGTTTTTCACGCTCCTGCATGATGTCCCCCCAAGTTTGAAGGGACCCAAACCCAGGCAAGCAAATCTGGCCGCTGACATTGGTAAGCTAACCAGCCAGGAATGATGGGAACATCCCTGCTCAACGGGGAGCTGGGAACTAAAATCCCAACTGCCCTCGAGAATCTGCAGTGACTAGCCAAAACCTGGCCACACGTTGATTACCTTCGCAGCCTCAGGAAGAAGCAGTTCGTCACATTGAGGAAACTTGGCATTTTCTTCGCTTCTGGTTGGTTTCAATTATTTCAATTGTAGTTTTATTTCATGCTATGTGCATTTCTACCTGAAATGATGATCTGATATTATTCTTGACACGTTTCAGGGCACTTGAAGTCACCAGCGTTTCGAGAAATGCCGCGTTCAGAGCAGCGTATGGTTTCACCCGACCCACAACGACCGACAGGAGGAGCTCTCCTTAGATCATTCGGAGGAGTTGGATCTGCCAGACGCCCTGGAGTTTCGCGGCAAGGTCAACTGCTCCCATGAGGCTGGTTGCAAAGGTTAATAGTAGGTGAATGGTTGCAGTACTTATCTTTTTTATTTCCCTCTATAGTCACGAGAGCTAGCTGTGCTAGCTGAAGTTGCTCTTGCTTTAGCAAGGAATAGGCAGGGAGCAGGACCATTGGAAACCCTGAAACTAGACCCCCCTCCCTTCCCTGGCAGGCCCAAGTTCGATCCCCCCCTGGTCCCCCCCGATCCCCCCCCGAGAGGAGATTTCCGGCTGGTAGAGGGTCATCATCCTCATGGTCATCTTCATCCTCACCCTCCTCATCCTTATCCTCATCCTCATCCTCATCATCCTCATCATCCTCATCATCATCATCATCACCATCATCATCACCGTCATCGTCGTCATCGTCATCGTCATCGTCATCATTATCATCATCATCATCATCATCACCATCATCATCATCATCATCCCCATCATCCTCGTCGTCCTCCTCGTCGTTGATCAGCATCCTCATCCCCTGGTCCCGCTGGGCCAGTGGTTTCCTGCAGGTATAGGGTCGTCCTCTTCAGTATTTCATCTTCAGGACGTCATTTTCAGTAAACCAACCAACAACTCCATAAAATCATCATCGGAAACTTGCCAGCTTCCAAATGATCAATTATTTTCCTCCTCCTCCTCCTCCTCGTCGTCGTCATCATCAGCATCATCATCATCATCGTCATCATTATCACCATCATCATCATAATGATGGTAACCATCATCAACATCATCATCCTCATCATCATCAACATTATCACCATACATGTGTTGCATTGTCTCGAACATCTTTATGCAGATTCGGGCTTCCATTTGGGCGGGCGTTTTTTTTTTTTTTTTTATTGCGTTTCTTTTGCTTACAACCCTCGGCGAGAGACGATTACTGCATTGGTATGCATTGGTGGGTTTTCGCTTGCTGGACTCAAAAGATTTTGCAACCCTACAGCAGCCCGTTGCCGCATTCCGTCTTCACCTTGCTAATCCCCATTTACGATTACCACCCTACCCCAGCCCTGCTAGCTTTCGTAACTCCCCCCTGGCCTCAAGTTTTATAGGTAGGTTAGGTTCATGGTAGGTTAATGGTTGCAGTTACTTTGGTTTCTATAACTTATATACTCATGGTTAATGGTAGATTAATGGTTGCAGTACCATATATATCCATATATGGTTTTACCATCTTTTACCAACCGGCTTCTAGTGCTATTTATCAATCATCACCTATAGCATATCGTATCATATCATATTATATTATCTCACATTATAATTTCTTATATAATAAAATATAATGTTATATTATATTATATTATGCTATATTATATTCTGTAATTCAAAATGACAATGTTGATGGAGGAATTTTCAGGATCAAATCAAGGATCAGATTCTGAGGCTTTCAGACCGAGCCCTCTCGGAAAGTCCTGCGGGCCGGTCTGCTCTCGATTTTCTCAGCCGGAGTGATACGAGTCTTCAGAAAACTCACTAGCCATATATAGATTATCTATAATAATAGTAGTGATTAATAATAATAATAATAATAATAATAATATATTGTATATATATATAACAATAATGTTTATAGATAATTGTAGATAATATTATATATACATACATATTATATATGATATATAATGATAATGATAATAACTATAGTGTTTACCCTAACATTCAGCAACCATAATGTGTGCCTTAAGATATCCGATACCAGGCGCAAGCAAACCACCGGGCTCGTGCCGCCACGGTCAGACGTCCTGGTTCAGGTGGGACCAGACACGGTGCCGGCCTATGACCCGCAGCATGATGATGCTGGATGTTTTGTGACGCATCAATCTGAGAGTCTTTGCTTAATAGTGGTTAATAGTGGTTAATAATGATAATTAATAATTATTAATGGTGATTAATGGTGATTTACCCTCTGGTAAACATACAACAAACTATGGAGAATCACCATGTTTTTTGGGTAATCTACTATTTCTATCGCCATTTTCAATAGTTTTTTGCAACAAATTACCAGAGGGTAAGGCCGGTTAAGGTTCTTCAACTCATTGTGCCTTGGTGCACGCATAGCAAGGCTTGATACCACCATTCATCGCAATGTGTTACCAAATGTTACCCTCCAAAAAAATCAAACATGGCTGGCTGGAAAATCCACTCTGAATGGAGGTTTTAATTGGAAAACCATGTCTATTTTGGGGATTGTCATTGTCCTTTTATTTTATGTGAAGAGTCTTCGTCGTTGACTTCATTTCGGTGTTTGTGCTTGACTGAGGAATAACTGCTACAACTATGCCACTGACATTTCGACGGATGCTCGGGTCGCTGTTGATTGTTCTGTGAATGCTATGAAAACCATCTATGAAATACATAAAATACATCTACTTATCGAAGGAAGTTTAGAAGTCAAACTTCCGACAATATGGACAGATGAAAAGCAGAGAAGGGAAGAGGCAGAGAGAAGAGAAAGATTAGAAGAAAGAAGAGTAGAAGAGAAAGAGTAAGAAG
>Ga0126342_10013711_pt1:0-12500 | contig 14329 bp, 10 predicted proteins | sample Cyp1metagenome_FD_92528 | JGI IMG/M metagenome (GOLD analysis project Ga0126342, IMG submission 92528) | Coral microbial communities from Lord Howe Island, Old Settlement Bay, Australia - Cyphastrea 1 metagenome | ecosystem: Host-associated > Invertebrates > Cnidaria > Coral ...
CCAACCACCTTTCGGTCAATCAGTGGATTCGCTCTGCCATCCGTGATTCACAACAACGAACGTCTCCTATAGGTTTCCTATTCTGAAACTTCCGCCACCGCCTTGTGCGGTACTACTGGTAATATTTCACTAACCTGAATTAAGGCCATAAAAGGGCATGATTTCCCTTATTAACTATGATTCCAGGGTTCGGTCGCAGTGAGGTCGTTATAATTTACCCAGATATATATATATATATACCCTCTTGTAAATTAACATTGACCCTGAAAATAACAATTTTTTAATGGAAACTAATCTTCCAACCCCGATGACTGGCAGGGTCCAACTGTTAATTTTCTGGAGGGTATATCCCCAAAGAAATGCAAATGATGTGGCATAAACCAACCATAGATCATAGGCAGATTTTTCCCATCTCCTCGAAGGTGAACTTCGCAAACAAAGGCTCAGCTGCCACTGTGTTGCCTTCGTTCGGCCGCCGCGTCGGCAGGATGATCCAGTTCGGTAACTAGATATGATGTATGTATATTATATATATATTATATATATAACTATATTATGTGTATATATATATATATTATGTATATGTAACTACATTATATATACTATATATATATTATATCATATATCACTATATGTCTATAATAGTATATGTCTATAACAAACACTATACCTATCACTTTAGCTATGACTATATAACTCAAACTCGCACTATAACTACGTGTAAATATATATATATATATATTGTAGCCCCCAACAAAAGAAATGAACAATAATTGATTGATTGGTCACTATTTTAGTGGGATTGTACTAACGTCGATCTTTCGGGGAGTTACTATAGGTGTATTTCTATATACACCTGTGTAATTATACATAAAACAGAAACAAATATTATATATATATATATATACGTATATATATATATGTATGTATGCCTATCCACAGACACACAGACACATAGACCTGGAATGTATGACCCAGCCGGTGGGTTGCTTCAGAAAACCAACCATCCCTCACTGGATTTTTTCCTGCGCTGGGGAGTCCAACAGATGTCTTCAACTGCCATCACATCCACCACCTCCTTCTTCCTTAGGAATGGTGACGAGTTGGGATGTCGCATTGAAGCAGCTAGACCAAAAAGCTTGGGATGAAAGATTCCCCCGGCAAGCATGTTGGTGTTGGTTCAATTAATCACTTACTTGCCATTTATTCTGAAGTTGAAGGTCACCAAAGGGTTTGACCTGACGGCCAAAAGATTGTGCAACGATTTATGTTGAGCTTTACTTGGTTAAACTTAGATTCTACCAAACTGTTGGTTGCTTGCTCGTTGCATCGTGGTTGCGTGCCCAGCCTGAACTCCACAAGAATGCCACAGATTCCCCTGTTTTTTGATGACCAATGCACATCATCTCACACATGGTTCACACATCGTTGGTCAGATTGGATGTCTCAATCAAAATGTTTAACAAGATATGTGTTAGAGATATGTCTGTGGATATATATATATATATATATACATATGTGCAGGACTTGCTTAGCAATGTGTATATATGTATATTGTAGTTTTGTTGATTAGTTTTGTTTACTTATGTATTTGGGTTAAAAACAAGTGACACATGTATGTTGATATGTATGTAAAATATGTAAATATGTGTATGTACATATGTACATATGATATGTCATGTATATATACATATATACATGTATATATATATATATATATATATATATATATACATATGCATATATACATATATACATATATACATATATACACATATACACATATACACATATACACATATACATAAATACATATATACATATATACATATATATACATATACATATACACATAATACATATTTACATAAATACATATCCATATACATATTAACATATATATATATACATATCCATACATACATATATATCATATATACATATATATATATATCATATATATATAATTTTATATACGTACAGTATACACCCATCCCCATAAGATGGCACCGCGCGGTGAGGAAGAGAATGCGCTATTTTGGCTGGAACATAAAAAGAGTTGCGCCATCTATGTGGCTAGTGTCAAAGATCTAATTGAGGAAAAAATCACCCCAAAATAGCGCATATTGGATGACCAACTTACTTTAAATGGAGTTGCGCCATCTATCCCCTGCATTTTGCCTTTGACATATATAGATGGCGCAAGTCAAGAAATTGAGCCATCTACTTTGGGGGAGGAGTATATGTATACATGGTACAAATACACACATACTGATCTTGTACCGCCCGCAGACATCTCGGTGGCCGGCTCCTCTTTCTGCTCTTCGGTTTCATAGGCCTGGCCAGGCCGAAATCGCCGGTCACAGTTATGCTCCTACAAGTATGTGCTGTGGGCCGAAGTTGTGGCACATACATCACCACAGAAAAAGGTCCTGAGGAGGGCCAATACCTCCTGAAAATCATGTGAAAACTCCGAATCCCGAAGGAGTTCATCATCATATTGGGAACATTTGGGAACTACATCTCACCATGGCTCTCCACTGGGGCCTGTTTGGCGGCAAACTCTCCCTGCTTGCCTGGCCGAATTCGATGATGTGCCAAGAAACAAATCCCGCACTAAATGGAGGTTTCAATGGGAAGATCATCTATAAATGGTAGATGTTCATGGATTTTCCATAGCCAAGTAAATTGTCAGAGGCTAGTTCAACATAAACTGTCCTACAAAGCATTCTTCTTCACTGAAAGAAAGCATACTGGTGGCGGTCAAGATTCTCTTCCTTGCACGTACTCATGGAACCATCAGCTGATTTATTCATCTTCCCCATACTGGATACCACATGATACCACTCATGGGTTGGTTACTATCCCCATGATTATATTGGTCAATCTCAGGATGTTTGCGCGCACGCTCTCATTCTTGCTGGCGAAGCCACCGCCACCACCAGGACCACCACCACCACCACTTGTGTAACAACTCAATTCATCCTATTTCTCGGAACAGCCGCTCATGGGGGGGCTTAAAACCGATGTTTTTGTGCATCTCGTGACAAGATCTTGATGGAAAAAATTGTTCTACTAGGGTTTCAGACCCCCTAAGCACATGTTGAAAAATAGTATTTACAGTGGTTTATGATCATTTTGAATGAACATTTACTCCCCCATGGGGTGCCGCTCTCTTTCTGTAGAACTGGTTTTCAACCACATTTCTGCTGGTTCACCCCCATTTTGTTCGGGATGTTCCCATTCAAGCAAGATGAAAATAATCTTAGATTTTTGGAAAAGTCATGGTTTCCTGACAAGTTTCCTTTCATCCAACAAATATACCTTTATGCCTCAGTCCCATTAAATACCCATGTATCTCCCTCCCCAAATATTCAATACCCTCCAAATAAGACCCTGTTCCTGGTACCCTTTTGAGTTCCCTTGGGGGCGGTGTTCAATATCGGAGGAGTCTTCTATCTGGTATAATATGGTTTTAACATGTTTTAAACAACGACTGTAGATGAACCTAATCCATGTTGGTTAAATTTCAAGGCTCTAAACCCTCCAATTTCGCCCCGGAACCCTCCAAAGCATGCCAGGCATTCTATGCCAATCGGCCAAGACCTTCTGCCACTCTGCGGCCTTGGAATGGAACCTCACCGAGCAACTGGCGGCCGAAAAGAGGTATCAATGGCCCCGTTTCCATAAATGGGGGATCCCCAAAAATGGATGGTTCACAATGGAAAATCCTATGGATTATTGAGGATGATTGTACCGAGTTGGATGGGAAATAATACACTCACCATCATCTTCCGAGCGAGGGAGAATGCCCCAGAAAACTTCAGCTGTTCGATTGTTGCAACAAGAACAACAACAACAACCACAACAACAACAACCACAACCACAACAACAACAACCACAACCACAACAACAACAACAACCACAACAACAACAACCACGACGACGACGACGACGACGACCACCACCACCACAACAACAACAACAACCACAACCACAACCACAACAACAAAAACAACAACAACCACAACAACAACAACAATAACAACAACAACAACAACAACAACCACAACAACCACAACAACCACAACAACCACAACAACCACAACAACCACAACAACCACAACAACCACAACAACCACAACCACAACAACCACGACAACAACCACAACAACAACCACAACCACAACCGCAACCACAACCGCAACAGCCACAACCGCAACAACCACAACAACCACAACAACCACAACCACAACAACCACAACCACAACAACCACAACAACCACAACAACCACAACAACCACATTCACAACAACCACAACCACAACAACCACCATCCCCACCACCACCGCCACCCCCATTGCCACCGCCATTGCCAGCCACTGCCACCGCCACCGCCACCGCCACCACGGCCACCACCACCAACAACAACAACACCACTACCACCAGCAACAACGACGACGACGACGACGACAATGGGATGCACATTTGTGGAAGGCATTTGTGTTGTTTGAGATGTGTTCTGCTACAGTCTGGAGTCTAGTTCCTTAAAAGCACCACTTTATTGCGCTGAAGGCACCCTTTTGCTTGGCTAAAGGTTTCCTTTTATTCTGCTAAAGGAGCCCCAATACTGATAGGGTGGCACCACATTGAGATCTCGGCCAATCCGAAGGGAGGATATCTTCCATACGGCACAGGATCTGGAAAGAAGCGTCACCAGGGGAATGGCACTTTTGCTCATGGCTTCACAAGGGATTTGTTCAATAGATCTACAGTGTTTCTTTAGATAGTCTTGAGTCAAAGGCTATCTTTGGCTATGACTTCACATTGGGGTCATTTACTTGGATACAAGAACTGGGTGCAGAACCGAAAGCAGAATGTAACAAGTGATGGATCTTGCAGACTGGCCGCATAAGTCGAGGTAAAGAAACCATGATCTTTCTTTGTTGCATTCATGTAGAACCTCACCGAATTCCCCAGGCGCTGTACCAGAATGTGCGCAAGCTTGCACAAGAATAGAAACATATCTGCAGCTGTGTCGGAATGGCTATGAGTCATCTTTCTTTCCTGAGAATGGGAAGATTGTCTTGCCACAAACACAAAAGTTATGAATCCGGCCGCGCTCAAGAGCCACGAGCCAGGACATGCCAGGACCGTTCGTCGGGTCGGCGTCAGATTTTGAATCATAACACTTTACAAGCCCCATGAACTAGTTCGATATAACCACCATAAACCTTCATAAACCACGGAGATTCACCGCGCGCTGGCACCAAAAATTGGGCCCGTCCCAATGTGTGCCTTGTTCTTCAGGATCCACTTGTGCAAGTGCTCCTGTGGATTTTGGAATTGAGGACCACTAAACTCCAGTCATCAGCTCCATGGCTGGGAAATACCTGAACTAAATGAGCATCTACATGGGAAAATCAACCAACATGACGAACTTTCTATTGCTACGTGTGATTTCTTGGGATTCTCCACCATGAAAATCACGGGGATCCACGACATGATGCCGCAAGCCCAGAGGCCCGTCTTGGAGTGACAGAATGATACAGAATGGCTGAAGCAACCACCAAAATCAGTGGATTTCACAAAAATCTCACCAGTGGCTCGAAAAATTGTGTCGACGCACCAAGATTCTTTGAAAAATGAATTCCAAGAGCCCAGAAATCTTCGACCCTCCCCAAGTGATGGCTGCGATTTCATCCTTGCACTGCTCTGCAGGACTCCAACCATAGCGGATCTCGTCAAATCCCTGCGCCGTGCCGCATATCTTTCCAGATCTTCAAAGACTGAATAAATCTGAATAGGTATTACCTAGGCGTAAATTACTGAATAAGTTCAAAAATTACCCAAATATGTTATCATTATCTCTGTATATATGTAATGAATTAACAAAAGGAAAATTGTGTCATATTATCTTCTGATATGAAATGCGTAGCATGTGGCAGGAAGATGACCCAGTTTACTCGTTGAACCCTTGCCTTTTAACCCATCTCCAAATGTGTTTTCGCCGCCTCATCAGCATCTGGAAGACAGAAACGCGCAAAGTTACCTGTGGTCCCAGCAACCACCGATGAAACTGCAGGTAGTGCCATACCAACTGCTGGGGAGATTGACCAGCAATCAAACCCCAGAAAAAGGTCGCCAACGTAAAAAAAATTGTAACGTCGAGTATCATTGTATAACTACTGAAATTGGGATCTTATATACCTAACAAAATGGGATGTGCTAGTACTTTTGCCATTGATATTTTTCCTTCGAGGTATTCCAAGGGAACCTGTCACTCGAAACGCAACAAAAAAAATAATTGCAACTAGCATGCAATGGAAAAACTCATGGTAGTTCCTTGGCTTAGCTCTCTCCTGATCACTGGAAAATCAACCACCCAGTTCTTTGCTTCGGTCAATGGCCCAAGTATGTCCAAGTTTTGCAAAGAACAGCCTCCTGTAGTCATAAAAATCACAACCACACAATCCAATTTCAATCCGCAATCCCAATTTCATAGCCCAAAATGGGTGTGTCAATGGTGTAGACCCATCCATTTAAGCCATTGCAATGGGAAATACGATGATGAACTGATGAACCAGCAAATTTGGTGCTACCTATTTGGGGGTGTCCCAAATGGGGGGCTACCCCAAATCATCCAAATGATGGATGACCATGACTTAGTATTGAAATCTATGTGACTTGGGGCTCCCCCATGACTTCAGAAACCCCCAAAATCCCCAAACTGGGTCCGTGCACCACCTAGGGTCCAGCTGGTAAGATCGCTGGTGGCCTGCAAGGGTCACAGAACGGTTCGGATAGGGAAAAAATTATATGTATCTGTATATTTTATACATACACATAACTTCCCAAAAATAATTAGAAAGGCGAAACCCAGTGAAATAGTGATAAACTATGATAAATCCGCCGACGCCTGCTAGCATTTGGCGGCGCCTGAGATCACCGCAGGTGTGCAACCAACGTTCTGCCTGCCCAGCCTTGTCAGACCTTGGAAGCTGCTGTTCGGCAATCCGGCTCATCCATCTCGTAAGGGTTTCAAAACTTCCGTTGCCACTTTTGTTCTATACAGGGCCACCTGCCCAGCCTTATACGGCCTTGGAAGCTGCTGTTCGGCACTCTGCCCGGCTCATCCATCTTCAAAACCACTTCTGGTTATTCTACCAGCCTTGTAACACCTTGGGAGCTCCTGTTCGGTGCCCAGGCCGCGGTCGGCTGGCAGTGCCTGCGTTGCCCGGCTCACCTACGTTTCAAGGGCGTACAGAGGCCAACCTGCCCAGCCTTGTAAGGCCTTGGAAGCTGCTGCCACGCCCGGCCCATCTATCATTTAAAGGTTTCAGAACTGCCGTTTGCTGGGTTCTAGAGGGGCAGTTGCCCAGCCCTGTAAGGCCTTGGAAGCAAACCTACTGTTGGGCACGCCGCCCAGGCCACTAGGCTCGCAGTGCCGGAAAAATGCCCTTTGCCACTCGTGCCCAGTTGCCCAGTTGGAAGCTGCTGTTCGGCGCTGCCGAGGCCACAGGAGGCTGGCAAGGCCCGCATCATCCATCTTTTGAATGTTTCGAGGCGATGCTGCCGTTTGGCACTTTTGGTTCTACAGCGGTCAATGCGCCCAGCTTTGGAACGCCTTGGAAGAGCGTCGTTGGGTTATTTCATGGTTGTCATTGAAGTTGTCATTCCACAAAGCAGCCCTGGCAGCAACAGCAGTTATGCACATGGCCTCTGAAAGGAGATGTTGCTGGATTCTTGACATCGAGACTTCTGATTCAAAAAACAAACGTTACAAAACTCAACCAGCATCTACGATCATCTACATGCATTCTTTATATATATATACAATTATATTTTTATACATATACACATATATAGAAATACATAAACTGGTGGTTTAAAAGGGGAGTCGGCGGCACCAGGGCGTTAGCCCGTTACTGTTCTATCATTTTGGGGGGTTGCTATAAGTGTATACCTGGAACCCAAAACAACCAGCTGCTTTGTAGGGATTCTTCCCAACCTTCGGCGATGGTTTTGTCAGAAAATGGCGGATATCCGAAAAAGTGGAATCACCACCATCAGGTGAATCGCCATCTCGGTGGTGATCGCTGAATTGTTTCAGAACTGATGGCAAAGCACGATCTGTAAACAAGGGGTAAATGGCTAATAGATCCATGATATATCTACTAAGTGGTAAATCTATCAACCTACCACATATTAAAACAATCTAATGTAAATGATCTAATCTAGTTACTAAGTGGTAAATCACGATCAGTAAATATGTTCGCCCCAACCCGGACGTTGCTCCACACTTACAATAGTCATGATCAACATCATCATCATCATCATCATCACGTCATGGTGATCATAACATTAAAATTCGCCACCCCCTCTGAACAATATGTTGACTGGGGTTTAAAAAAAAACAACTTTATCTTCATGAGGGGTCAAAATTTGCCACCCCCTCTGAACAATATGCTGATTGGGGTAACATCAACTATACCTCCATGAGGGATCAAAATTTGCCCCCCCCCTATTGTTGATTGGGGTAATAACATCAACTTCTCTTCATGAGGGATCAAAATCCGCCACCCTCTATGAAAAATATGTTGATTGGGGTAATAACATCAACTTTATCTTCGTAAGGGATCAAAATTCGCCACCCCCTATGAACAATATGTTGATTGGAGTAATAACATCACTTTTTTCGTCAGACGCAGCGCAACGTCAGGGTTGCAGCGAATATGTTTCATGGGGTGCATCATCCCACTAGCCCAGCTTATGTTTCTAGCTGTCCCACGGTCATCTCAACTGTGTCCTGGGTCCACTTCACTGGCTCCATGTTTGACCTTATGGGATTTGACTCTAAGAGGCCATTTTTCCAGAGAATTCCCCGAGATGGGTCATCATCATATCGGCAAAATCATCATTTTATGGGGATAATCATCATTTTTGTTTCATAATCCATCATTTTATGGGATAATCCTAATAATTTATGGGATAGTCAGAAAGGTCACTCAAATATTGCTGGTGACACCCCCATGGAAAAATGTCACATACTCCTACTTTGCTCCTTAGCTCACCACCGGATGTACATTTGCCACTGGAAAATGATTCCAAAGCATTGTATAAGCCATTTGCATATTAGACCATATGGATTCATATGGAACATCCACAGTTTTTCATGGGCTATGGGTTACAAACCACTCGCTTACTGGTACCAAACTCAGGCCCCAACTCTTCACACCTTGCAGAACCACCACGCCTTCTGCTTGAAGCACACGGCTTTCTCTTCATCCGTCAACGTCACAACTGGCCTAGAGGAGTTGTTCATGACCTTTTCGAGGCGGTGTTCAACTTTTATGGGAGAAGTATATGGAGGTGTACATATATATATATATATATATATGTTACACATATTAAATATACTCTATATATATATGTATTAAATATGTTATAATCATATTTTATACAGTATATCATACTTGCTTATATATATCATACAAAACATTATAATAAAACGGAATATCATATATAATATGGATACATATGATATAGAGGTACAATGTCTTGGAGGTGCATATGGAGATGTTATGTATCAAAATGTATCCACTATGCATCAGTGTATAGTATATACTGTACTTGTGGGAGTATAACAACTGGCGGAATATATGGGAGTATGATATAGATACTGGTATAACATGGTATAACTATGGGGTATATATGACTATTGAGGCTTGGTGTAGTGAACAAAAAATTGATATGTATATGAATATGCTGTTTGGGCGTAGTAACTGACATTTGTGGGATACACTACACCAAATGTTGGCCCTTTTCATAGGGAAAATACCAAAGCTATGTTCAAATTATACATTTCCATCCCACTTGTCGGATGGACAAAATGTTTGAAATTGAAACCTAGGTCTTAGGTCTTAGGTGCTGAGGAACCGGAAGCTCCCGGTTTTGCCACGCCACAAGCCCCAGGCCGAGAAACTCACAACGCTTTAGCCCCACACACGCAACAAACCAATGCATTATTTGAAAGGGATGGGTTCCTACTGGCGCTATCTTGGGGTTGCAATCCCGCCCAACTCCTAGGCAAACCCAAGCAACGTATGGGTAGTCGTAGACCCCTTTTCAAATATCAGGGAAGGAGAGCTGGTCATTAGCTTATGGCCGTGCTTACGCGTCACTTCCAAGCTGCTTGGATGTGCATCCAAATTGGCACATGGCTAACCATGCCTAACCCTCTTTGGGAATTACCTAAAGTAGGCTTTCCTGCCAAAACTGGGCTTGACTTTCCGGCCTTGGCTCCTCAACTTCCTCCACCTGCATACAAAGTTTAAGACCGCTTGGGCATTCGGCTTTTGCAGATGTTACATGTCTGTAAAACTAAAGATGCGAAAAAAGGCGTGTGGAAACCCAACTAAGTGGAATCGGGTAGCATGCTGCTGATCTCAATGGATCCCGCATCAGCAAGATGATCGACCTTTTCCCACCTGGGGCCCAACTAGTTGGCATGAGTGCTGGTGAAAAAGACACAAAATATAAACTAAAAAAACAGCCAGGATCAACTGGGCCCACTGTGAATCTTCAAATCATCAAATGTTCGAGTCCGACTGAGTGGCCGGTGGGTGTGGTGCCAGAAGCCAATTGTTTCTTGGCAGTGGGGGGCTACCCTGTCCTGTGACGGAACGATTTTCAACACTCAACATTTGCCTTGTGTTAGCTCACATGCGGGTATGGGTCAAAACATGCCAAAATCATTCATAAATAAATCATATTTGGATATATTTGAATATATATGGATATGTGAACATCAATAACTACCAGCTTTGGTATCTGGGTGGTTGGGAAACTCCTAGCTAACTGGTCCTCCCCATTGAATAAGGAACATCCTAACCCCCGAATAACTTGACCCTGGTGAAACCTCCATGTTTGATGGTTAAAACATGGGGGTTCACCCATGATTTTTGCTGGTAAAACGGCATTTTTTACTGGTTGAGCCTCCTTTTTTACGGGTTGAACCTCCATTGTTGCTGGTAAAAGCCAGGTTCGTTGCTGGGCCTTCTTCTCTTGCTGGGGGGCCTGGGCTGTGAAAGGTGGTCCTGACGATGGCTGTGCATGTGTATGTAAATATATATATATATATTTATTTATATTTATTTATGTAAATATGTGTGTGTGTATATATATATATATATAAAAAAATAAGTGTGTGTGTGTGTGTCAATCTATATATATATATTGTATATATATATAGTATGCTATATTATTCATTGGATCTATAGATCTATAGATCTATCGATCCATCGATCTATCGATCCATCGATATATGGATCTATCGTTGTTTCTATCTTTCTGTTTACCGCCATCGAGCCCTCTGTCTTGTTCAATCTGTTGTTAGCGGGATCACGGGGCAGCTGCGCTCTTCTCAAGGCAATGGTTGTTATATTTAGGTAAGACATTTCTGGTGAGATAGCGAAACTGCTGGAATCCAGGACTTCTTCATGAGGACTCTTTATCAGCTACCAATTGGAGGTCATTTTGCATTGTCCCCTGGCTAGGGGTCTGCCTCATTTCATAAACCTCAATTTGGGGATGGTGACCACTATGTTCTTATCCCATAAGTTCAATGAATTGTCCACGCTATCCCAAAATTAACCAATGATTTAGGTTTGACATGGACCTCACCTGGGACCATCATCCCACCATGTGCCAAAATGCCGCCGCTTTTCTCATGTTTCACTGGTCGCACCTCCATGGGAACGTCCTTGTCGTGCTTCACTTCGCCTTGACAAGTCCGGTGAACAATTCCCGACTTGGGCCCTGGGGACTCTCAACACTCTCTGTGGGAAATTCAAGGATAGATGCATGTTATGTGTGCAAAATTGTCATGCAGCATGATGCAAGGAGGCAAAATATATACATGTCTGCATACCCAAACAGCAGGATTCTACCACCAAACAAATCGAAATCTGAGGGTTTCAAGATCTCAGATTGTGACCCGGACCCTCATTGCAATGGACAATCACCATTTGAAACAGGAAATCCTCTGCAATATGTATATGTGTATATATATATATATCCTCTACAATAAATATATATATATATATACACAATTACATATATTTACGCCAACCCCGGACCAGCACGGGGAGCGCGCTGTAGAATAAGAGGTCTGACCCTTCAAAAACAAGAAAAAACGACGACAACAACAACAACAACAGCAACAGCAACAGCAACAACAGCAACAACAACAACAGCAACAGCAACAGCGACAGCAACAGCGACAGCGACAGCGACAGCGACAACGACAACGACCACAACGACCACAACGACCACAACGACAACGACCACAACGACCACAACGACAACCACCACAACGACAACGACCACAACGACAACGACCACAACGACAACGACAACGACAACGACAACGATAACGACAACGACAACGACAACAACAACCACAACAGCAACAGCAACAGCAACAGCAACAGCAACAA
>Ga0126342_10013712_pt1 | contig 14328 bp, 12 predicted proteins | sample Cyp1metagenome_FD_92528 | JGI IMG/M metagenome (GOLD analysis project Ga0126342, IMG submission 92528) | Coral microbial communities from Lord Howe Island, Old Settlement Bay, Australia - Cyphastrea 1 metagenome | ecosystem: Host-associated > Invertebrates > Cnidaria > Coral ...
AGCTCAAAGCCTAAGGCATTCCCTGACCCTATGGGGCAATTGGGCCGGAAGGCCAAAATGATGGAAAAGTAAAATGCTAATGTCCACCTGGAATGTGCATGAATGTGTGGAGCACAATTCACAATATGTATATATAATGCAATCAAATTCTAGCCTGATGGTGGGTTTTCAATCTTTTAGGATGCCTTTGGGAACACAACATAGCCTCAATTTGGGTTCGTGACGCAGTTCTTGTCCGATATCTTGTCGACTCTAGACAGGGGGTGCTGCCCGCATTAGTGTTAAACTTGTCCTGGGGTTCTCCAGCGACTGTGCTTTTCATTGTTTTTCCATATGGCATGACATGCCCATTTTTTGGGCAAGAAACTGCCATACAAACTTGTGGCAGCGGCCTCGGTGCACGGGCGAAGCTCGATGATATGACAGATATCACAGATATGAAACGATATGAACTCACAAATAGAGCATTGAGATCATTGAGTCAGAACTTCACAACATATTTTTGCTGTTTGGCTCAATTTGTTCAGACTCAGCCTCAAGGGCTTAGAGTCAGGCCCGATGGGTTCATTCGGAAGCATGGCGGCCTTGTCAATTTAAGCAGTTGCGTGACAACGACGACATGTTAGACAGTTGAAGTAGGTTGGTAAATCATGGTAAATCCAGATTTGTTGGTTTTACCATGTTTTACCGTGCTTGACGAAACATGGCGGCAGGACCGCGACCGGCGTTCCTGGCAAAATTCGCTCCCATCTTGGACGAGCTGCAGGACGACAGTTCCATGTCCTGTTGAAGTTGAAAAATAACCGTTGCATAATCATTTGAAGGAAGCTCTGGAACCTAGCCCATATGCAGGGACGCAAGCAGGTCAACCTCTTTGCGTGTGTGGGGGACCAGACTATTTTGTGTGGATTCCAAGAGACTTGTTTTGTGACTTCTGGCTGGGTATTTCCTTAATTATATCTCCCATTCCCAGATATTGATATATATATATATATATTATATTAATTGTATCTCAACATAGGATGATACTTGATTCACGGACTCAAGGTATGTGGGATATGTTTGCAGCGCTCCACTTTTCCGAAGGATCGGAAGGAAGGCAGCAAAATTGTGGCAGTGCTCACAATGACCGGTTTTTCCGTTTGCATTTAGCTGATTGGTTTCCAGTAACTTCCCGGTGTGTATAGCCGGTAGCTTCCCGGCTTTTTCCCATAGCCTCCTGCTTCATGGGCAGCACAACTAAACTGATGCCCATTGCATGGCGCTGCTGAGATCTGCAGAGATTTGTATGGTGATGTCTCATGTCTCAACGAATTAGCGATGTCAGTGTTAGTGATGTTTCCGTGATGGCCATTCGAAAATGAAAATGATGATGATGATGATGATGATAATGATGATGATGATGACGACGACGACGACGACGACGACGACATATGACTTCCTGTTGCGTTTTTTGGATATGAGCCAACCCAGCCGAGGTTCGATCGTGCAAGGGAGTTGTTGCTGGGCACAGATGAGGACTGCAACGTTTCACCAGCAGTTGTCACAGGAGTGTCGCAGCGCAGTGACAGCAGCTGGCCACACTAATTAGTCACTAATACTGGCGTTTTGACGCACCTCCATCTTGTGCTGCCTCTCAGCCAGGAATGGCAACAAACATGTCGGTGAAAAGCTTCGGATGAAGGGCCTGCCAGCCATTTCATACTGGGACAGGCAACCGTACTGTGCACTGGCTGGTCGGATCTGGTCGGTGACGTCCTGTCTATTTAATTAGTTGGTTTCAGCATTCAAGAAAAACTTCAGCAACAAGTTTTCCCTTGCTTTTATGAGCGCCGGCTTGTGTTGGCTCATGCTCTAGAAAGTACCCATTGCCTTGATGCATCTTGATGTTCCTATTGAAAATTCGTGACTCCAATCCCTTTCGAGTTGACACACGATGCCACTGCCACATTCAGTTCGATGCATGTTGCTATATGTTGCTTCCCGGTGCAGGGCTGAACTGACAACTTTAGCCACATCAGAGCGGCCGTGGATGGATTTCAACCCCTTGCGCAGCGAGCCGCATGCAGTACAGGCTTTGCAGCACCAGTGGGCGAATCTGAGATTCATTAGGTGCCAAATTGGAGATGCCAGTGCCGAACCATGTGATTTTTTCATCAGCTGCATGCAGGCATCATGTAAGCATCATATAGGCATGCAGGCATCATGTAGGCAATAGACAATGACAATGATGCGCAATATACAATTTGATATTTCATGTTTTTTCGAACTGTTTTGGCTGTCGGATGTAAAGATTGTTGCAGTATCTGTGAAGCGGGGCAACAGGTATGCCTTGAATGGCGCCGACGATGTTTGCAAGTTTCAGCGACTTTGCAACACTACTTTACGGCAAACAGCTTGTCACAGTTTAAGTGAGTTTTTTTCAGTGCTCTGTACTGAGGAAATGGAGAGGCTGCACAGAAGATCACCGTTCCATCACCATGGGAAGACCTGGCTTTACCAAGCAGGTGCAACCGAGATGTGCCCCCGATTTGCTGGTCATAACTGTAACTTCTCTACTCAAAATGATGGTTGACTTTTGGAATACTCGAGGTGATTGATGGTGCCAGAAGACAAAGGACAGCCTGAGATGTCGGAGGTCAAGCAAAAGGAACTTCCAGCACAGTGAAGTCAGAAATGTGCGATGTTTGTTGTGAAACAGATCCTGAAATTCCTTTGCAACACAGGATACTTTATTGTCGGTCCTGAACTTCCAGACATCTCTTCTACTTCTGTGCGAAAGGCGCTCCAAGAGGAACACGGAAGCCAGCCTGAACATGATCCCCATGTAGAACCCCATAAGAAACAAGACTCACCTATGTTGTCATGTTTCAACATCAGATAGTATTGATATAATTTGATATAAATTGATGTAACATATTGTAACATCATACAGACGAATCATACGAATCTTGGCGTTTCATGACAGAATTCGGCCCAGCACTGAGGAAAACCTCCAGAGGAAGCTCTGGAACGACTGACGGGCCTTCTTCATCCAAGAGCTGCGAGCTCAACCACCGGAATCAATGGAATCAACTGCTTGACACGGTCGCCCCAACTGCAATGGATATGACGGATATGATATGATATATAATATGACATTAATATTCATGGATTATGATCATGATGATGTACGTGATTTATTATGTCGATATATCAGAATAGTATAGTTAGATACAGTTAGTATACAATGCATGTGATGATTCCCGAACTGTGTGGAAGAGAGCTCGAGGCAGTTTTTTGTGGCGGCGCTTGAGGTGGCTGCGTGGCTCCTGAGATCAGAGATTTATGCGCCGCGAATGTGTTGAAAATTGGAGCGGATGCGGCGGCTTCAGTGTGTTTCAACAGCGAGGCAGTGCCGCAAAATGTACCTCCAATTCATCTAAACTTGGTAAACATGGCAAAGTCAATGGAATTGGGAGTGATCAGAAATGAGCTAATGCCAAGTTCGTATTAATAACCCCACCCTAGAAGGCAAGAGTCGCCCCCAATTAAATAACTGAGGCTTGTCATACATGAAAAACAACCAACCTGCCTGCCAATGGGTCGAGATTTATCTTTTCAGTGGCAACCTTTGTCCCAATGGAGTGAGATGGTCAGATTGAGCATGGGACATCCCTTCAAAACATTACTTGACCAACCATTAAAATACGCAATCTAAAGTAACACCATAATGATAATAAACTTAAAACATATTAAACACATAACTATATCCTGACTGCCACACAATTAGGATTTCTGAGCAGGGTGTTGTTTAATAGGGGGTCGCATATGTTTATTAATAGGGAGGGACAAACCCAAAGTAGTACTGCCAAACATTTTTTGGAGTGTGGGTGTTGATTAATTCGGGCTGCTTATTATATAATATGAACTTAGCATATTAACATTATCAATGATGTGTCTCCACCACTGCCCATCACGAGGCATTTTCACATTTTCACACGAGTGGCAGGCAATTGTAGGCTTGACCCATGGCATGAAGCCATGGTCTCGTACACGCAAATGTAGATACCATATACTCATATGATGATCGCGACATTCAGCAAGCAACCTCACTGGAAATCAGGGACTGTTGGCACACACGCCCCCAAGTTTTACTGCGCGATCCACTCAAAGATGGCATCGCGAAGGGGCTATGGAATCATGGAACAGGCGTTTGAGAGGCTGAAAAGCTCCGAGAGTGGCTGATTTGTTCCAAACAACTGAACATTGCATGAGAGAAATTCCAACTTATTCACCACTTCATTATGTCGAAAAATGTAGCATGCAACATCATGCAAGTGATTCAAGCGGATCCTGTTGTAATGCTGTGTGAATTCTAGACGTATGGGACCATTGAGAACATTGGTTAATCAATGTTAATCAGCTCTCACTTTCCCCATACACCACATTATACAACTGCAGGACATTTTGATATCCTTATTTTGAGACGAATTTGCCTCGAGTCCGTCCTCCAGCCATGCTCGACGATGCCAGTGATAAGTACGGAGCAAGTGGAGGCGCCTTCGCTGCGCTGCCGAAAGTATAGGTGGAGATGGGCCCTTACCGTCTCAAGTTGTGATAGAAAGGCAGTGACTCAATAATGAAACACTCAATATATACTATTATACACTTTAAATTCATTCATTCGTTTTTGGTATCAGCTCATTTGGGCTTTGCCATAAGCCCAAATATCCTTGGTACTTGGAGGGGCCTAGCATTGACACCAAGCCCAGTCAACTTCTGTGGCAAGTGCAGGAGAAGCAACCCGGTGGACGAGAATTGAGTGATAGCGAAGAAGAGGCATGCGTGGCGGGGGCGGTAATCCACGCAAATATATGCACATTGCAAATTGGAAGTTATAATATGGATGGCTTCGGAAAGATGCAACGTAATTCGTAGCAGCAGCCCCTAGCGCAATGCGAGACCATTTTTCGAAGATGGGGTCAAGAGCAGCTCGATTTTCCCAAAATAAACATGTGCAAGGAACAGCGTTGTTGTAGCCGGAGCAGCGTAAAACGTACACTCAAAGATACTCAAAGTATATATAGAAGCTAAAAGATCCTGAGAGAGCACGCTTGGCTCAGAGAATGAGGAGAGTCAGCCCAGAAGAGAGTTGGCTGAGAGCAGGCTTGGCTTGGAGGAAAGGTAGCTCGGAAAAGCGAGGGTGAAGGGAAGGGGCAGCTCGGAAAGAGTGCCCTTCGAGACAAAGTGGTTGAGGGAAGTTTGCTTAGAGAAGAGTTACTGTAGATCAGGGCAGAAGTTGCGCAAAGTAAAGAACGGCTCCAGAGAAGCAGTAAATCAAAGGAAATGTAGTTCAGAGAAAACTGGCTTAGAGAAGAAGCCGCTCAGAGATGAAGCAGCTCAGAAGAGAGTTGGTTCAGGGAAGATGAAGCTGGCAAGGAGATTGCTTGGAAAAGAAACAACCCCAATGGCCTAGTCAGCCACTGAATCATTCCGGCTTCGGTGGTTCAATCATTCAATCATTCAGACGCCCATGTCGATCAGCAACACATCGTATAGGCCTTTGATTTCCAACAAATTCCGCCCTAGCGCTGCCTGCTGCTATTTTGTTTCATTGGCTATCATTGGTTTTTAGTGAGGCAAGAATGTCTTGGGCCATGGATCATTCACGTGCAACTAAGTCTTGGGCCATCTTCGTACTTGACACTTGCAACATCTTGCCACAACATGGTATAATATGGTATAATATGGTGCACATCATTTGGATCTTGAAAAAAAATCACAGTTGTAACGTAGGAACTGTCCAGCCACTGCCAGGAGATTGAAAGGCATGCAAAACTACATGCCTTCCGATACAAGAGCTACTTTGGTCAGATCAAAGAAAATGCAAAGTTCTGCTGGGCGTCCTTTCCCGGAAAGTTTGAGACATGATGGGAAGCTTTGATTCATGGCGACCACGAGGATTCTGTGGCCTGCGTGTTTCTGGACGATGCAGATGATGGCCTTGGCCAGCATCACTTTCCAGATCCATTGAACACGGAACAGTGCCTATGTGCCGAAATTTACGGTGAACGCGATTTCAGATCGCTTGGCTACTTGAAGGAGGTCAAAACAAAGCATTGTACGGGGGCCAAAAAAAAATATTGATGAAACGAGCTCAGGCAATGAATTCTCACCTGGTCTTTGGTGATGCCACTGAGCAGGATCTTGAAGCGGCGCGGCTAAAATGGGAACTGAACCGAAAACGAGCGGCTTGGGGCTGTAAATGGTTTGAGCTCTGGCTGGAGAAAGTGAGGGAGGCGGTGCAGATGGGGCAACGCCTTCAGGTCGCATATTTTCCTGGAGAGGTGGGCTGTGGAAAGGTGTCTTGGAAGATGCTGCCCCCTCTGGGATGGGAAAGGCTGCGGCGGATCGCAGAAGGTGGAAATTGCCAAGCTGGATGAAATGGGCTGGGAATACGAGGAAGTGGATGTGACCAGATTCCTGGCTCGAGAATTCCAAGTTGGTGACCTGATCGAGGCCCTTGATCCTGAGAACGTGTTTTGTGCAGCCACCATTTTAGAGGCACCCAAGCCTCCAGCGGGCCTCACGGGTCCCTTGGACTTGAAATGGCAAGTGGAGTGCAAGAAGACGAAGAAACGGTTTACCTCCAGCTGTGTCCGGCACCAATTTGATCCCGTGAGTCCCACAGGCTGAGGGGTCGCAGCCAACCAAGGCCAGGGCTGGGGCAAGATGGCTAGCGGAGCTCCAGTGTGATATATTGGACGACTTGAAAATCCGGGTGTTTGACTGTTTGATGCAGTACGATCATCAAAGATCCTAGCATTGGACAATTGTAGAGATGACTGAAACTGGTTCTTGCATGGATTCCATGTATTTCCATTTGGTTGATGCGGGAGGTTCTTTGTCATCCTGTATCAAACATGATCAAACCCATGCATCTGGGTCGAATTTCCACAGCAATAGAGCACAATACGCCCCAGGCACTGCCACAGTCTGATGACCAAGCATCCTTGGGCTCTCCCTATTGGTTGATGGTGACGGATAGGACCATGCTACTGTAGCTGGTTTAATGGCGATGATTCAAATCCATATGGGAACCCTTACCAACCAGCCAGTAGAAGGGGATGACTTTGTTCAATGAATGCAACATAATCCAACGATCATGCTGCAGCCAGCAGCAGGTGCAGATACGAAAGGAGGCCCGAGATCGAGAAGTTCTTGTGGATGTTGAGATGGCCAGGCCAGAGTGCTTGACATGACAGCCATGACAGCTGATGTATCGAACATGAGATGCACGAAGGGTATAGTTATTCCCTGCCCATCTCAGGCAAAACTTCATGTTTGCATCAACTGAACTGGAACCATCTGGCACCAGGATCTCCCACACCCTTGGAAAAATGTAAGCACAGTTGAATGTGGGCTCCCCCAGCACATGAAGGGGAACTCAAATTGCCCTAACATACCCTAGCCCTAGCCCCAGAGAAAAACATGCGGCACGGTAATGTACTTGTAGGAGTTTGATTCCTCACTTGTTATCAATGGTCTTCAACTGCTTCTTAGAAACCGGGGTGGGGAAGGAACAGAGGCTCCAAGTTTGAATTCTTTACAACATCTTATTGCACGCCATTGGGCAATACTGACCAATCGGAGCCACCACCCTCAGGTTCTGCGCTTGGTCACAGCAAGGAGGTCCAAGCTGTTGTTGGATTTGGTAAGGGTTTTCAGATGGCTGGTCCAAGTAGGAGTTGAAACTCAAGGCGCAAGGCTTCCTTTGACGCCCCTTTAAGTTAATTCATTAATTATAATTATATGAAATAGATTGAAATAGCAGAGCCGAGCCCATTGATGTGGCGAGATGTGGGGGAAACCGGGTTCCTACGACAAACGCACAACAAGATGGTGCTGTTCTCATGATCCATTCACCAAGGTGAAACCATGGCAACCTTGACGTGCATCTGCTTTGGAACCCCTATCTCCCTTGTCAACAACATATTCCCACTTCTGACAAGTCGATTTGGGGATTTTAAAGGCCCGGAAAGGAATGCAATGAGAGATTATCAAAGGGTCAGTCACGTGATCATGCGCAATCTACACCCGGAACTGACCATTCCTGTCACACCTGGCTCAAGTGCTGCTGAAACATTGCCTCCAAACTCCTGTAGTTCCAGCATGGCAGCTTGAAGCACAACGTTGAAGGCAGTGCGTTGTACATGTTGTAACGGGATCCACATAATGATATTCTAATTACTCGCGCCGGAAGAGTTTTGTGCACGTACCGGTGCTTGGGGTAGGTGTAGTTTGCAAGCAAAGCTTCTTTGGAGGGTTAATCGAATGTGTATTTCAGTGTCTAAATATGTTTGAATGCCTTTAGAAAGGCTGAACAGCGGACATCAGCCTTGAACCCATGGTTTTGATGTTAGGGGTAGGATTCTGGCCTGCTGAGAGCCAACGTCTTTGACATGTTCATATGCGAATTGCAACGCTCTACAGGCACCAAGGTTTTGAAGGTCTCACAGCACTGTGGTTTGTCAAATGCAGATGCTTTGAGTCCACGCTTGAAAAATTGAAAAGTCATGGTAAGTAAGCGTTCTCAACATTTCCCGATGCCTTTCCCTTGCAGGGCTTGGACAAAATTGATGTTGAGAGAGGTTTTGGCAGCTACGTGCATTTCGGGTGAAGTTGCACCGAGGTCCGCCCATGGCGGAAGTCCATTAGCGGCAACCATGGCGACAATGTCCCACGCTATGATTCAGAACAACAACTTTGGAACCAGTGGAATGACATCGAAGCAGATTCCAGCGCCACTCGCTGCGGAGGCTGCTGCACACGTGTTGTAACAGCCACCGTATAAACGTTGGTTGATGGAGAGGGGTGTGCCCTCACGTTTTGGGATACATTGAAGATCATTAAAGACTTGTGGGAAACCAATGGAAATCATATAACAGATTATAAGAGCATATAAAAGCTATAAAAGCATATAAAAGCATCGAGTATCTAGATCCCAATAGCCCGTGCAAATGTGTCTACAGTATTTTGTTCTCTAACGTCATAGCTCCGTTGGGAGCATCGTTTTGGTTGCAGAGCCCGAAAATTGGAACGGAGTCGAAAGGGAACCCAGCAACCCTGGAACCCTTACTACCGTTGGGTTGCATGAAGAAAAGAGCAGTCGTGGGGCAGGGGCATCCCTTGGTTCGTTGGAAGAACAGTATTAGCTAAACGAGGTAGGAACACTCTGAGAACAAGGTAGGCGTTTCATACATAGCATTGGTACAAGCGCGTTGTTGCAGAACGAGGTCATGCCCCCAAAACGGTAGAGTACGGGAACGGAGAACGAGGTAGGAATTCCCCGGAAATTATGCGATGTGCCAAATACATCCAAATACTTTCTATGGCTATCCGTGGCTCATATATACCGAACTGTACTCCCCAATCCAGCTGTATCATGTGCAGCAAGTTCTGTGGAAGACTGTCATGTAGGGACTAAGCAACTCACCATTCATTTACATGCATATCACATGCAACTTGGATGGTGGTGAAGACTTATTTGCCTTTAATATGGCACCAAGTTGCATGCTTAAGGGGCATCTGATGCAAGAAACTCTTTCGTTCAAGGGGCCTCAATGCCACCAATTTTCTTAGGACGGCACCACAGAGGAATCCAATTGGTGCGGATTGCGAGTGGCCCGCCCCGGGAGCAGACAGGTCACGGGCTGAGGGGGGATGGTTGTTGAAGATCATTTTCCACAGGCTTGGCGATAATGGAACCATCATGGACCATCAACACCCCTGTAGGTGTCAAGCGTGGCGAGCAAAAAGAACACAACGTCGTGGATTGCCGAGCTGAAAGATTCAGCCAAGTCAGTTTCGTGGTATGAAGAGGAAGCGCAGTTTCTTTTTGAATTCATAGGAGAGTGGTGAAGTTGTGCATAGCTGACCAAACAATCCACAGCCGAGTCACCAAACAGTAGTGTGAAAAGTAATGCAATCAAACCGTCGAGTGGTGAAGGGTGAAGTCTCAAAACAGAGAAGAGGAAGAAATTGATTTGCACGCCGTGTGTGAGGAGGAACGACAGAAAAATCATTTCATTCTTGGATTGAATGTGTTCGGAGTCAGTGAACAGGCAGGTCAGTATCAGATTAGGATTGTCACAACCTTCAGGAAGGAGTCATTAATCAGTGAGACCGTAACCTTAGCAATTACCCACTGGCAATCAAACGTGGTACCGGAAGATCCAATGGAAAATCAATTTATATACAGATATGATTTTTGGTTAAATGTTCATTTTTATGCATGTTTTCCCAGCTTTGTGCAATTGCCAGAGGGTAACAGCGGGCTGTTGAGTCCAGGTCTTAAGCCCGATAGCAGTCTTTGCTGTTGCGATTATGGCGCTGGTGATTTTCAACCTCTTGGTGAGCGGTGTGGACTTGGAGTTCCCACGCTACCCGGCACTGGATTCACTGTGATATCTGTGATGGGGCTGTTGGACTGTTGGACCTCCCACAAACAGCGTGTTTGGAACCTCATATGGAGACGATGCAGTTTTTCTCTACAACATCTTAGTAAGGAGACCTTCATGCTGCATCCCACGAAGTATGAGTATGGTATCATTTGGTTTGATCATCTTCGGTGCCCTCCGGAGTCATTGAAGATTTCCAAGGCTACGGCGCCTTGCTGCTCTCCGCTGTGATCTTTGGAATCTCGATGCTGCTGGCGGGCATGGCCAGTCCCTACTATCTTGGCAGTGGTGAAACTGCCACATCCTTGGCGGCGGCTGCCGAAATCAGCTTTTCGAAGATGTGGGTGCTGGGATCCCAAATCCTCCTACCAGTTCTGTTCTACTACGCAGATGCCAGGATGCATGTGGAGAATTCTCAATCTTTCGGACATTTATTTTATGTCCTAATCGCACTGAATGTCACAGCTGGCATTTTGACACTCTGGAAACCCAGACCCTGTCTCCAGCTTTGCTTCGCAGCTGTATGATACTCATATATATATAATTATATATAATTATATATAATTATATATATATATATATATATTATGCAAATGTTAACCCATATAGGGGTGGACCCATGCAAGGTCTGGTTGTCCTGAAATCGAAACAAGTCAACTAGTTGATGTATTCCCCATTCCCAAGCCAAGGATTTTGTCAGCGACATCATCTTGATTAGGAGGCGCATTTGAAGGGTTTCAAACTACGTCACTGTGACCAGACTACAAATCCAGGTCAAATATGTGGTTGTTCAACTACCGGATATGTTCAGTTCCATGGCTCTGCAGCTCCTAGTTTTCGCATGTTTTCGCGTGGTGTGTTGGAAGACCATCCATCACCAACCAGTTGATTCATGTCGTATCCCCACTTCTGTCCGTTTCCGTCACCCCCATGTTAGGTTAGTACATGCTGGCATCTTACATCAACAGGTGAAAGGGCTCTTTCCATGTTTGTTGAAGAGCTTGGGAACTGGCAACAATTCAGATGGGCGCCAAAAGGGAAACAAAACAATGGTCGCATATGGTCGCCAGGTTTTGGCACAGCGGCCATTCTGCCTATGCCGTCCTCAACAGCTTGGCCATCGCGGCTGGCTTGGTCTCCTCCATGTTCTCGGCCTCAACGACCGCAGACAGGGACGCGCTCCTTAGTTTAAAAACAAGTTGTTTTGTGGTTGTGGTGGTGGACATTTGACACAGTTCAGGTGGGAAGTGAAGCCATGTGAAGCCCAAATATTCAGGGAGAACAAACAGAACAAAACCTTGGATACTCCTTGCCATTCTTTGTTTTTTTCCCAACGCTCTAGTTGTACCAGAGGGATCGGAGACCCAGGGCAAAACTACTTGTTCTTCCCAACGGTGAGGGTCCCTAGATTTTGTGTCAGCTCCTCTTCTGACGCTCTGCAAGCTCCCGCACTCTGTGTGCCTCACCGGGCATCCTGCCTATACCTATTCCGTGGACAGCTGTCTGCCGGGATTGGTTAAAGGATGTTCTAGGCACCTGCCAGAATTTATGCGGGGGGTATGTGGTACATCATATTTGTCAGAACAAATGTCACACTGTATGTCAGAAGATTTGCCCGAACATATGTCAAAAGTCAAAATACGTGTCGGACTAATGTCAGGCTAGATGTGAGGGTATATTATGTCAGCACAAATTGTCAGTACGTGTCTGAATATCTGTCTGGATGGGTATATCATGGTATACTGGTATCATTGTATATCATCGGTATACGGCTATATTGAAGGGGGTCGCACGAAGTAGAGTATGTTGTTTCCTGCTGCGGGGAAGAGCTAGAAAATCTGTGCCAATTTCAAGCTGCTGTTTCGCTGCGAGGTTATCGCTCCTTCTGATACTGTTTCACGTCAATCCTTTGCTGGTTGCAGCGCAAGCGATCTTCTTGTTCTGCCTGGCGCGGGTGGCGACCGGAAACGATCCAAGATACCAATCCCTGCAAAGTGCCTCGGACGAGCTTGGCGTGTCAGGGATCTTTCCGGGTACGAGTGGAAACGGTACTGTCTTTTTGTAGCTGAGGGGCATTGTGTGTGTGTAAAGGTAAAGGATTCTGGCGCGATTTCTCCGGGCCAAAACAAAACACTGGACCATTGAAATAGCCCAAACTTGGTTTGCAAGGGTATCATGTCGCGAGCTTTACACACAAGCTTCATTGAGATTGCGTGGCTGTACCCCCTATCACTGGATGATCACCAAAGTCTGTTCAGGACTCATTATTTTGAATTTGGATGAATTTGGTACTTGAAACCCATGTAAACTTCATTGGTCCATTGGAAATGCGATGTCAAAATTTGGAAGAAAGTTTCCGAATCACAAATAATCACAAACAATTAAACCACGCAGAGTTTCCAATAAAACCAACAACAACGCTCAGCACAATAATTATAGCATCTCAACATGCAATTTTGCAAAAAGCTGACAGATTATAGGGAATGGAACAGAACCCAACACATCGAGACAGAACTCAACAAACGTAGTCTCAACTCAAGACATGAAAACGGTGTTTTTGAGAAGAAGGTCACCCAAAGTCTGGAAAACAATTGGCGCTGGACTTTGCTGCTCCAAAAACGGTGCAAACACCGTGCAACCATTTTCTGGACTTTACTTGCAGTTTATCCCATGGTTTGTTTGCGGAGTCTGTCAGGCTACTTCCACAGTGAAAAATGCAAGTCGCAGCTTGCTCGTTCAACCTTGGGGGAAGCCTTTGCTGAAGCCTTGCTGAGCATGTTCATTCAGCACCTCAGCCAGAAATTGCTCAGCAGCACCACAATGTGTTTGACAAACCACCTTGATGCTTCCAGGTGCTTTCGGGTGCTTCCAAAATACGTTCTTATATATATAATGAATATATATATATATAATATATATATATATATAATGAATATATATATATATAATGAATATATATATATATATATATATACAGTGAAAATTTCCCCAGCATGTGCAGACTTCCACCCATCTTCATTTCACCTTCCGCTATCCAACATTACCGCTCGAGGGCGCCCTTCTGTGAAGGAAAATAGGTGCTTCGGAACTGCTTCGCCGCAAGCCAGTTTTTGATGGTAAGCGGAGCCGTTCGAGCCTGAACGGTGGCCCGCTGGCGCTGCTTTCAATAGCTGCGCTCCTGCTGCGCCTGTGCTGCTGGGCTTGGGCCAAAGGTGGCTTCAAGCTCCTACCTCCTGCTGCTGCAGCAGGGCAACAACCGTGGACAAAGGCTTCTACCAGAAGCAACATGGCTGCTGGATCGGGATCGGGCCAACTGGACTGTGATAGGTATGGGGTTCCGCAATATGCAGGGCAACCAGAACTTTTCGAAGAATACCAAGAAAGATGTTGGGATCTTTTCCATAGTAGAGAGGGTCAAGACCATTTGCAGGTCGCAACACCCCTGCATTTGAGGGCCAACTTGTCAGGTGCAGCCTCTGAGGCTGTTCGCAAACTGAACCACGAAGATCTTAGGACAAAGGACCCTGAGGGAAAGGCCAGTGACAAGGGCCTCAAGCTGTTTCTCCAGACCCTGAAGGACAACATAGCCGTCGAGCAACCTGTGCGCCTCAATGAGCTCTTTTTGAAGTGCTTCTACTCGCCGCAGGTGTGGAGAGGGTCAACGGAGACAATGGCTCAATACATTGTCCGACGTGAGCAGGACTTTGTGAGGCTGAAAGAGGCTTCAGAGCAGACTCAGGTGAGTGAGAATGTCAGGTGTCTGCTGCTGCTGCTGCTTTTCAGCGGACTTGATGGACGAGAACAACAAGCTGTCCTTGCATCCGTTGGCAATGAGTATGACTTCAAGAAAGTAGCCCATGCCCTGAGGATCCAGTACCCGAATGCC
>Ga0126342_10013713_pt1 | contig 14328 bp, 15 predicted proteins | sample Cyp1metagenome_FD_92528 | JGI IMG/M metagenome (GOLD analysis project Ga0126342, IMG submission 92528) | Coral microbial communities from Lord Howe Island, Old Settlement Bay, Australia - Cyphastrea 1 metagenome | ecosystem: Host-associated > Invertebrates > Cnidaria > Coral ...
CAGTGAGAAGTGAGAAGTGTGGAGTGTGAAGTGTGGAGTGTGAAGTTTGAAGTTTGGAGTGCGAAGAGTGCAGTGTGAGGTGTGGAGTGTCGAGGGAAGGACACGGTCGGGACAGGTTGTCTTGGAACTATAGGTCATTTATGTTTGGGAAACTTCCGCCGCCGGCTTGCCCGGGTCTATGTTAAGTTATCAGTCATAGAGGACTTCTCACAAATCCGTTAAGTTGCAGAATCTTGCACATGTTTTTTTTCCCTTTTGGTAGATGATTTTCCAACTAGACCACGAGGGGGAATTCTTGAACCAATCATGTTTGACGAAAAACCGTTTCTTCGGGCGATCCTGACAGGAAGGCTTTTGCCTTACCAAATGGCTACAAGGGCCTCTACCGCGACGAGCAAGGAGCAGTCATTGACGTCACGCTGGCAGTCTTGCGACTTCTTTGCGTGCTGTGATGAAATTGTGTTATAGAGATTTCCTAAACCTGGGGATGCCCCAAACTTCCAAGACTAGCTCAAACTTACACCCCAGTTTAGCTGTTCGGAGCATGATTTCGCTGCAGGTTCGGCCCGTGGAGGGCCGGCCCTCCTACGATCAGCTGATGTGTAGGACCTGCGACCGGATGGGGCCAGGGGCTCGCCTGAAACGATGGGGGAAGGGGTTGGCAGAACCAGATTTTTCTTTTCGATTTCCATCTGGGTTTGAAAATCATGGATTAACCATGGATGGAATAGGAAAAACCATGGATTCCATCATTAACCATGGATTAACCAATAGCTATTGAATAGGAAAAATGATGATTGACCATGGATGGAATGGGGTACACCTGGTACCCTATTTTCAGACCAGGATCCGACCCGGGCGCAATTTCTGTGTGATCAAACAGGAGCAATGTGGAGTTGCACAAACTGCTGCTGTTGGCATATGGTCGTCAGCTGGAGGCACAGAACAGTGGTTTGTATGGCATTTTACCTCGAATAATCAAACATGGCAACGGGAAATCTCCTCTCAATGGGCATTTAAGTGGGACAATCATATGTGAATATATATGTTTTTTTTTTCCATTGCAATGTTTGATGAACTACCAGGGTATCCAGTTTGCCATTTCCTCATCTGGTGGGGGGTTTGCCTTTTCGAATGTTTTTCATCCAACCATTCCGCTTAATGGTTGCATCTACATATTGGTCATATTGCCTTGAACTTCTATGCCCAACTACCCAATACGGTGGTTCTCACGCTTGACAGGCCTGCATTTTAGGGGTGTATTTTGCGGAATACCATGGTTTTCACCACAAAGACCCAAGATTTTGGAAGATCCACTTTCATTCGGCTTCAATGGCCACCCAGCCAGGTGCTCGAGTCAGAAGGCAATGGTGGAGAGGCCATGCTGTCTTGCTGCCATGTGACAGGTAATGGACATATGCCAGAAAAATGATGAAACTAAAGGTTGATGTAGGTATGGGTCAAAAATTGAGTAAACCGCAATCATTGGATGATCAATAGTAGAAATAGAAGAAAATCTATGGTCCCCCGATCTTGAATCTGGACACGTAGCCATTTGTTTGGCTTTTCTCAAGGGTGATCCCTTGAGGCTTCCACAACCAGCCGTATTGGCCCCCGACAATGACCATCCATTAGGCAGCAATTTTGATGTGGGGGATTCCATGGGGAACCGCCATTTCAATGGTTGTTTTGTGTCCATTGAGTCAGTGACATGGTTTGGGTTCTTGGTCCAACTGTTTAGGCCCTCGGTGAGTTCAACCAGGTCTACCGCAAAAAGTGGGCAGAAGTCCCGATAGACCGATAGACCATTTTTCGGCCCATTTTTCGGCACGACAACTTCCAACTGGGTCAGTTCCAGGCATGTTCGGGTTATTTTTTGGGAGCTATCCTCAAAGAATCAGAAAATCTCGGCCATCTGGGCCAGTTCTCCTCCCAGGCAGAGAAAGCCTTGCAGCAACAGCTGCGCACGGAGCTGAGCCAGGCCAATTCTTTTGCGAATCAGATGTTTTTTAAGGACCCAATATGGAATCAACGTGAATCAACGTGAATCAACATGAATCAACATGATAATGGAATGGTGACGCTCCACCCTGGATGTTCATCTGGAATTCAAGTCGGGATGATGAGCCCTACGAAAGATTGTGGGGATGAGCAGCCAGACTGCAGATTGAACCTTTGGGGCCGAAAACTTGAGGATTTCAAACACCAAGACATGGGGATTTTCATCATCCAACCATCAAAGCTGAGTATGGTTCAACCCAAACCCATGGCAGAATCTGATCGCTTGGCAATTTGTGGCAACTGCCAGATTTTGATCCAGACCCAACTGTACTTGTGATTTTCGCTTCCATGATTTGTGCCGCTTACATAGACACAGATACGGTGACCCCAGTCAGAGGACCTATCAACCTTGGATCTAGATTAGGTCCAAGGGCGGAAAACTGATATGGAACTTCAACAAAGTATGCGTAAGGGTCATCTTAAAGCTGGAAATGCTGTGTTCTTTTTGCATCGACCTGCATCAACAATGACATTTTAGATATTTTAGTGCTGTACAAGAATGACAAGTACGGATCCACAGTGATCTAAGTTGCAAACGCCATGGGTCGATACCATGCACAAAACCCAGAGGTTTGTGGATGGTTGGGCCATGGGGGACGAAATGGCTCTGTCTCAGGGTATCCCACAATCTTTTTGGTTGGCGAATTAATTATTATGATTTAGAAACATATCTGTTTGGCCATAGATTTATGGAATGAAGCTATGGCCAAACATATCCTTTTCTTCATTACAGCCATAGCTTCCATAGCTTCGTCCCGGAGCCATTTCTGGTTCCCCCGATCCGCACACATGCCGTCGCTACGGCCGGTACAGCCTCTGGTGCTGCTGCCCAAAAATGTGGCTCTAGGCGGAGCATGGAGTTGGGAACGCTAACAGCAACACGTTATAGACATTTATATATAGCCCATTTTGTGGTTGAAATCATATGACATCCAGAAGTGGATCTTTTCCGCAGGTGTCCAAGAATTTAGGAGATAGGGATCTGTCGAAACGTGAGGGCCCATACTTTCCTTGGGGTGAACACACCTTTACCAAGCCAGCTATTTTGGTTACCAAATCGGAACCAACCCCAGTGTTGGCCATGGCCAAAGCGGAGAGATCATGTTGCTCTGGTTTCCTGTAGGTCTTCCCTTAAAGCAACCCAGTGAATCATGGTTGATAAATCCTTATTCGCGGTTGCTGGTGGATGAGAAGCCCTGAACAAAGCCTTATAGATCTCATCCCCCTATTTTTTGCATACCACCAAATGACCGCCTAGTGGAATATACTGGTTCTATTCATTAATTGGGGTCCAAGAATGGGTGGGGTATCAACTAATGGTTTTCGTGTTTAGTTTGTCCCAACTAAACCAAGTCAATGATTGATTATTATTATTATTTGCCAATGCCTTATGTTTGTGGTTATACAATCAATATCCGTAATTCCTAGGAAATCACAATTTAATGTCCATTATTGTTGGTTTTATACATCCATTCTTGTTGGTTAATACCTCCCCGAATTGATTGAAGGGTACAATTTGCAGGACAACCCTAAGATTAGGGCGGAAAAATCATGGTGTCCTGTGGATTTTCCCTTAAATCAATCCACTGGTTACATTCCAATTTTGTCAATGATACCATGCAACTTGTCTTCAGAACGCCGCCACAGGATTCATGGGCTTCTGCTGCAAAAACCTGATTTCTGGTGCCTTCGGCTGGGACAGCCATGGAGGGTGCAGTTGGTGGTACACAGCTCTGCCTCAGACAACAAAACACATCCAATAGCAATGAACAAATATGAAAAAATAGTAATAATAGTAAGAACAATAGCAACAATAATAACAGTAAGAATAATAACTATAGTAATAGTATATCATATCTATATATATGTATATATATATATATAATATACATACAGAGACACATCTATTGTATTTGTACTGATGTGCTTACCTGCGCACACAGACGCAAAGCATTCATTTTCCTCAAGCCCATCCGATGTGCGGTCGCAGGAATGTGTAGAGACACCAACGCTGCCAAACAAGGAGTTTCTCAGCTTCCAAGAAAACACAAAACAAGCCTTCAACGCAACGCCTCCATCGCCTTCCAGAAAGGATGAACAAAGCGTTCGTTGCCTTCACCCGCGAATGAAGCGCTGTGCTTCTCTCATTGAGTACATCAGAACCGATTTGGATTCCGGGGTAATGGCCAAAGTGAATCGTCCACCATGCCTGAAAAAGCTCAAACGTTCTAAGAAGGGGGGCAATAGCACCAATGAATAAGCCACACAAGAGCCCCAAACACCCACACGCCGACAGCTTCGCTTTAGCTGCACGAGTTGGAGGGGCTTTCCCGTTCCAACAAACGACAAAGGAACTGAAGCATTCCGAATTACTCACGGATACATTTTCCTCATGTGTCTACATACATTTATTACAACCATTACATTAATTACATTAAATACATTAATTACATTCATTACATTGATTACATTAATTACATTCGTTACATTCTTTGCATTAATTACATCAATTACATTAATTTTCATTAATTACATTAATAACATTAATTACATTGATTACATTGATTACATTAATTACATTAATTACATTAATTACATTAATTACATTAATTACATTCATCACATTAATTACATTAATTACATTCATCACATTCATTACATTCATTACATAAATTACACTAAATACATTCATTACATTCATTACATTAATTGCAGTCACTACATCAATTACATTAGACACATTGAATACATGAATTACATTCACTACATTAGTTACATCAACTACATTAATGTAATTAAGCATATAAAAATATTAATTACATCAATTACATTTATTAGATTAACTGCATTTATTACATGAATTGCATTAATTACATTAATGACATTAATCACATTAATTACATTCATTACATTAGTTACATTAACTACATTAATGTAATTAATCATATAAAAAATATTAATTACATCAATTACATTTATTAGATTAACTGCATTTATTACATGAATTACATTAATTACATTAATGACATTAATCACATTAATTACATTCATTACATTAGTTACATTAACTACATTAATGTAATTAATCATATTAAATGCATGAAATCCATGAATTCCATCCATCCATCCATCCATCCATCCATCCATCCATCCATCCATACGAAAGCACCGAGGATACCACGATACTTTGCTCCTGACCAACCTATCGGTGCTGCTGTGGCAGGGCGCGGTGCCCTATGCTTTGTACTACTCGGAGCCTGGGGAAGCCCTTGGGTCCGCCCAAAAGGGTCGAGGGGTGACGGATTGGACTGATTGGACCATGAAAATCATGGGGGCTGACCAAACGAATGGTGATTTCCACGTGATTTAAACCTAGTAATTCTGAGTTGACCATGAATTTAAATGGCAATGTTGCTCTCAAGTGTATTGTTGCCATCACTATTGTCAACAGTGGTTCTAGCATCAATTTTGGTTTTACCAGCAAATAAAGGTGTTTTTTTTGGAGGATACTATTTGGTAATCAAATATGGCAACCATAGATGAGTTTAGTATTGAACATGGGAAGTACAATTGCCACGAAAGGAGGAAACCTACAACATACCCAATGTTTCCATGAATCCGCAATGATTGGATGACAATCCCAGTTTTTTTTTAATCTGCGTTGGGTAGATGAAGGTTTTTCTGTTTTTTTTGACACATGGGGATCACGGGGAATATTTCATGAGAAACTTCAGGGTTTCCAAAAGATTTCTAGTGAAATAGGATGGGTTGGTCCTGAAAAAGGAACCAGATCTTCGTAGTTTTTTGCACCCTGACCGGCGCACGGCAGGGCAATGATCTTCAAAAGTTCGTACTATGATCTCTGAAGTCCATAAATGTTTAGTCTGCAAGCGTATCCCAGTGATGGTTGTTGTTGTTGTTGTTTTTTTTTTCAGCCAGTGACCATTGACTAATTTCAGATCATCCCAGGCTTGTTGGTTCAGCACATGAAATCACCAACTGGCTCCAGATGGATCATTCCAAGTGTCAGCAACTCTCCAAACTTTCAGGTTTGGCCCAGAAATTTGTGACCCCCATTGACTCTGCAGTAATACGGGGCTTAAATCGATATGGACAAAACCATCAGCTTTCTCACTAGATTCTAAATTTCCACGAAACCATCGATTTCCACATCGATTTGTCAATTGGAACCTTCTAGGATCCAGACAGCAGCTGGAGAGCTCTCTGGTTCTTCCTTGCTGCGCTGGGCAACTTCTACGCAGCCGCCACTGTGCGCTTCAACGACTCTGGCTTCACCAGTGGCCTATGCAACTGGGTTCCCAAAATGAAGCGATCCAAGACTAAACCAGCGGATCAGTTGGGGCATATTTAATCTTAAGATTATTCAGGGGATGGGATTCTTTGGGTATGGCTCGTTTTTTTTGAAGACGAGGATTTTTTGCTACGTTGGGATATGGCTATGGATCTATATCTATACATACCATTTTTAGGGGGATGAACATCCATTTACCAGCTATTTTGATGTTCACCAGGGGGATAGGGTTTTGACCCATCCCCATATCTAGTGACTTGACTCATTGGCATTTGTGCTGAGGATTCACTGTAGGGCTTCCCCCGTTGCGAGGCATGTTTCTGCCGCCATTTTTGATGTTCAACCAGCTCCTGATCTACGCTTTGGGCTATCCCACCATGGTCCTTGCAGGCAATGGGGAATGTCCCGTTGTAGCTGCGAACCAGTGGATTTTGATTGAAGATGGCGTAACAATATAATACAATAACATACAATATATACTTGGCCAAGCTTTAGGAATCTTTAGGATATATATATATATATATCCAGCGATCTTCCAAGAGCTGTTGCTCGGATGACCTCCTATCGATGTTTCTGGATGACTGCCTTTGCTTTCCACTCCTGGATGGTTTTGGTTGAAGTGGAACATGCTGACTTCAGTTGTTGCAAAAACAACAATGTCTACAGATGTGTACAGATGTCTACAGATTGCTTGTGCCCAACCCCTGTGGACGTTTGGCAGGCAAAACTCAAGAGCTCTATCGATTATCCTTTCTGTTCTAAACCCTTCAAAGTTTGACTTAAAAATAGCAGTTTGACACTGTTTGACCATCCGCTGCGTAGATGTTGTGTACCGCTAAGGCGCGACCTGCGGCCGAAGCTTGGTTCTTCACTTTGGCGCTGACCCTAGGTGCTTCCTGTGCCTGATTGCTGCCGTAGGCATGGGCTGGTTCTTCCGCGATGTGTGCTGCTGGGTGCCGCACTTGGGACATCTTGGAGGTGCGGCTGTACTGGTCAGTTAGGGTACAATGTGGGGCCCCCCAGTTATAAGTTGGTTTATAAGCCCCAGTAATTATAGTTATAAGTACCATAAACCATAGTTATTGGAGTTATGAACCAACTTAGCTATCTAGGGGGCCCCACTTTGTAGTCTTGTGTTTTTTTCTGCTTATATAAGTGCTTGATCTATGTTCGGACATCGCTGGTCTAGCCTGCAAGAATCATCAACAACGGTTTTTTTTCCGGAAAACGCCGCAGGACAAGAACTTTTTTTTGGGCAGTCACAGTCAGAGGGTCCATTTCCCAGAACGATTTTCCACGCCACGACATGCAGTACATCATGGTGAGGAGCTGGTTCATCGGAGGGCTTAGATGCTTCCTATCAACGAGCTGGGCGCTATCCTGCCTGTTTCGCAGTGACCTCGGCAATTCAAAAGGGGAGCCCCATAAAATGGCAATTCAAACAGGAAAAATGACGATGACCAGAGGTTTTTGGGGTAGAGATTTCTTTCACTTTGGAATGGGGATATTTAAAGGGATCTGCAACAAACAAAATGTGGTTTTGCCTGAACATGGGGTATACGGTCTAGCTCCAGATTGTGTGTAGTCCTGGGGAAGAGCGACCATTTCGGCCTGCAATTGAGACAGTCTGGTGTCAGGAAAGTTGGAGCTTTATAGCAGAGGCACCCAACAGGTTCGTGTTTGGAAAATTGTTTGGCCACTGAGGCAGCCATGGTGTTGGCCGCACTGACTGCAGCAGCCTTCAGTTCTTGGGTGATCCACAGTGGTGTCATAGCCCTGACCTTGGCGGTGGTGGCGTGCCAGATGGGCTTGACCATCTTCAGCTTTTGAGACCAAAGGTCCAAGCTTTGCGGCGATGAGAACAAGCTTTGCTTCAGTTGTGGGGGTGTCTCAAGCGAAATTTGAAAGCTGCCGGCTTTTAGGGGTAAGGAGTCAGAGTTTTGTGTTTTAAATTGGGCGAAACATGGGGCAGACCTACACTTGCTGCACTATTCGCTGGGTCCAGGGTCTGTACAGAAGATTCTCTTGCGATCCAAAAGGCATGCCTTGTGTACAGCTGGGGCAGTGAAAAGGCAACGAGTCAGGATGCGTCAGGTGTTCCGGCTGCCAAGCCCTGGCCTCATCCTGTGCGCTAGGAGTCCATTGCCAGATTTGTGCCACGTAAACTGACAAAACTGATGGATATTTTCCTGGCAATGGTCATACAGCAATTCTACCATTTTAGTCCTTGGATCTATAATTTATTATAATTGTGAACTGTTGTAATTTGCATTTGGAGGGGCTTATGTCTAAAGTACCCATTCTGACTAATTCCTGGATGGGCGTGATGACCTTCCCTACGACAGGCGAAGAACAGCCTCTTCAAGTTTGGCTCCAAGGCTGTTTGGCATGCGGGTGGGTGGTAGGGATGCACTTGGCCCGCATTTTTAATTTTGTTCCACACTTAACTTTTGTCCTTTATAGCTGTAGACTCAGTGTAGACCTGCCCAAAGTTTCGTTTGGTTCCACTGGATTGGCGATTTTGGCCGGAATACAAGACATCTATCAATTTCTGACGAGCCCATGGCATCTAATATAGCAAATGTCGCAATGGACATCAGGGTGTTGTTGTCAGGCGGGCTGACGCGAAAAAGGCGATCTGACGGAGTTTTTTGGCCGCGCGAGACGGTGCCCATTTCAAGTAGCCTTTGGGGGATCGGTTCTATTCCCAAACAAATAGCCATTTAATAGGGATAATGATCATTAACCATTGGGTTTAGGGGTACACTATTTTCAGACACACCCATATTGGCGCCAAGATCAGGTGCCCAGATTGGATCTCTGACAACTTTTTTGGGCCTCGATCAATAGTCCAAGTTACCGATCATCTAATGGCGGTGGGCGTGAGGGTAAGCACAGAAGATGGGAGTGCCTTCTGTGAAAAAAGGTGTTCCCATAGCTCGCGGAGGGAAGTGGTTGGGGAAAGCCTAATTCGTCTGACGAGTCATTGATGGAAGAGGATGGCACTTGGCCATCTTGGTATCACATACCAGTGGTTAGCAATCACATCTTGATCCCCATGAACAACCGCAGCCATATCCTGAATCTTGGCGCTCACTAGTTGGATCCCAAAGGTAAGGCTCTGCAGGCCTTGGGCTTTGAGCGCTGATACACACTTGGAGAGCAGAAGCAGATGTAAGCAACCCATACAGCAGGATATAGCCGACAAATGATAGAACGCAATGGATACACATGCTGTACCTTCTAGGCTAATAAGGCTAATATGTATGATTCAATAGCAGCAACACAATTGGAAGATATTGAACATAAATTCTTCCAATGGACGTCAGTTGGAACCAGATGTCCTTTCTGAAAGAAATGGACGTCAGACCAAATGAGCTTCCACCCAGGACATCTGGTTCAACCTGGCAATAGAAGGCCCAGATGTTCTAACCCATGGAAAACAAGAGCTCTCAGCCATTTAGCCATGTTCACGATTTGTTGAGGTTGAAGCTCACTAAGTGCAGCAATTTACCGGGACCCCTTAAATTTTTGGGGAAAAAAACCTACTCTTCCCGTAGCTGTTGCATGAAGCCTCGCTGGCGCCTGGGCCTGTTGGCCTGCGGCCTGGTGCTGCGCCCCAGCCTTTGGACCCGTACCATGGCGACCGCGGGTGACCGGGCGCCCAAGCGTCGGAAGGGCACGTTTGCTTCGGGCCAGACGCAGCAGTTTGCAGAGGCTACACCCTTGGGTCGACAATAAGATGTTAGGATGAACAAGCCTCCACCTAGTTGGTTAGTAGAGGGATAGCATTTTTAAGGGTCATTGTATGACTATATTTTGGGGTAATCCACCCAATTGAGAGTCAGGGTTTGTTAATCTGAGGTTGACATAACTTCCAAAACTAGACAACGATTTTTTTTTGGGCAGGGTAAATCTGTGTGCCATGTTTATATTGCAAAGCAAGGCCAAATTCTGGGTCCTTTGAACTCCCTCGGGATGATGATGGGATGGATGAAGCGAGTCAGAAGATAGCCATCAACCAGAGGGACCAGAGGTAATGGGATATCTCCTACAACCATTTACCCTCTGGTAAGGACTAACATAGCGAACTGGAAAATCACCATGCTATTAATGGGAAAATCCACTATTTCGACTGGGCCATTTTCAATAGCTATGTTAAATTACCAGAGGGTACCACTTTCAACCCAATATGGGTTTGTCTGAAAATAGGACACCCCCAATTCCAATGGCCATTTGTGGGTATTCACCCCCTTAAGTAGCCACCAACTTACAAACAGGGATAGCCATGCAGCGTCATGAAGCAAAATCCACGTCATCAACATGGCCATGTGGCACCAGGAATGCCAGTGAAGTGATTATCAATGACATGCGATTGGGTGCCCCAGTCGAGGAAACCCACAAAGTGTCTTGTGATGTCTGAGGTGCTTATGATACTCCAATCACAGTTCGTTATGTCCTCCTGATATCCTCATAGCTGCTAGTTTCTATCTTGATTTTTCTGTTTTTTTAGTGGCCGTTCCGAATTTTTGTTGGTTGTTACTGTACCCATTTTTGCTTGAAGATACCTTCATTGATCATTTTTTCATATTTTTCTTGTTTAGTTTAGATCTTAATCATTGGGGGTGTACGGTCTCCAAGCGGCGTGTCACCGTGTCAATCAATGCATTGCTGAGAAGGAACCATCTACACGAATAACAGTTCTCTTTGAAACATAAGACACAAAGTGATTGTTTCATGAAAAAATACATATGGCTCTCCGTCGTAATCGTTTTTCTATCAAAGCCAACGGAGCCATATTGACATACCCTGATTGATTGGTAAATAGGGAGTTATAAACCACCTGGTTTGTTGGATTATGAACTAACCCATAGGGAAACTTGTCAACCAACAAGGACCAGTAGAATGGGATAGGGGTACAATTCAAGTTGTATTGGAAGTTTCCCTCCTATGAGATGGGATAAGGGACATCAAGTCCCAGAATTGGAATTGAACCCTTAAAAAATGAGTACTACCGTAGATGAATCAGTACAATGGGTTAGTTCATACCCCCCAATAACATCCAATAACCCTATCATTCGTCCCGTCCCCCTAATATTAAACACCCAAAAAGACCATGGTGTTACTGTAGTAGGGGACTTCCACCTCATTGGGACCATACAATGGGGCTGTTTATGATGGAACAATTACGAACGCCGGCCGTATGACGGGGATGGGATGAAAAAATGGATGAAATAATGGAATCAAAAAAAGAATTACCTCGAATAAGTACCCTCTGGTAATTTAACATAGCCATTGAAAATGCTGATTTATAGTGGATTTTCCCGTTGAAAATGGTGATTTTCCATAGCTATGTTAGTTTACCAGAGGGCAGAATGGGTTGGCTCATCCCCAAGAACCCCTACAATAGTACTACCCTCTGGTAAACTAACGATTCACTATGGAACATCACCATGCTATTAATGGAATTTATCCACTATTTCTATGGCCATGTTCAATAGCTAATTATGTTAGTTTACCAGAGGGTATTTGAATAGTCCCCAGCGATGGAAGAAATGGGAAAAAACACGCCAGGTGGCCGGCGCGCTGGAAGCCTACTTTGATGGGCTGCATCGCTGCGATGTGGAGCGGCTGAAGGACTGGAGTCGGGGACGGACTGGAGATGTTTCAATGATTTAAAGATCTTGTGGATGGAAATAGATGATTAATAGATATTAATAGACACATTAAATGATTAATAGATGACTATTGAGATGATTATTAAATCATGTGGATAGTTTAATGGAAACATCTCAATCATTTAATAATATTTAATCCCAAGATGGGGATGGAAGAACACCTGGACCAGTTTGGTAACTATTGGGATTCCGTCATGAAACACTGAGTAAAATTTACAGGATTATACCCGGCTACACCACCTACCATCATCTACCAACTGGTCAACTGGTGCAGGATTTCTTCCATCCACGGTAGTTCAAGCAGCAAAGATAAGGAATGATTGATCAACAAAATGGGGACCGATGCCGATTGATACCTTGTCTCTATCTCCTCATCCTAGTAAGTGCATCCCAGAACGCATCAGTTGGCACATCGAACGGGGATGATGTAGATGTACCAAATCCTCGGGATGCATGGTCAATCCAGCCGACTTTGGTAATCTTTGAGCTACATGTGGGGGGTTCATCAACTCCAAATGGCTGTGGCGGTCAAGATCAACATCTATTGGACCATTGGGTCATGATTCACATCCCGACTGGCAACATTCGCAAGGGAGACCTGCAAGATACATCTCACCACTCCCCAGTGATGAACCTCTCAAGCTCATAAATGCATTGTAATTAGCTGGCTTCTAACCCTTTTATGATACATATACTCGTTTCTAGGATCTATCAAGGGATATCATTCAATCCTCCAGTTGCTCCCTTCTCTCCAACATGAAGTGCCACCAAGGGAAACTCTGGATTGGTATCCATTTATTTTGGAAGGGACATTCAGGTCATCTTTAGTATTCGGGGCTTCGATTTGAAGCTCTTTTCAAGAAATCCTAGTATATTTTTACCCAAATGTTATAGTCAATCAACTTTCAAAATGAAGCCCGCAATCTGATACTTAATCTTACAGAAACAGGTCCCAACGTCAATATTTATAATTTCTTGTTGAATGAACCGTTGATCAACTTTTGTTATGTATTGTTATGTCATGATTCATGATTTTTGTTCCCAACATTCCAAGAAGTTTTCGGAATTTTCGAATCAAAAGGTCACTTTTGATTCGCGACGTCGTGACGTTCCCAGGAGGTCTGGCATCCGGAAGGCCACCTCTATGGCATCGCGCCCAGTGGAGATGTGGTGGACCGGAGCGCAGAGACCTTCTTCGATGGCGTGGCCAAGCGAAAGACTTCCGAGGAGTTGGAGAAGCATGACAGGATCATCAGGTGGAGAACATCACCCAAAAAACAGAGAAAACATGGGACACGATGATCATTTGTATGGGAAAAAATGATATATATATATATGTAACACACACACACATATATATATGATTTCTTCTTCCCCCACCTGCCAGTTGCGGGACTCTAGATTTTGAGAAAGACATCCGGTTCCTTCCTGCCTCCCACTCCCATCTCCCTCCTTCTCCCTTCTCCCTCATCCTCGTCCTCCTCCTTGCCAGCTTCCTCGCCAGCAGATCATCCTTGCTGTGTTCTAGATGGTTATATCCCCATCAATTGATGGACACTGCAAACTATGTATGGATGGTCAATATTTATGGATGGTCAAATCTTCATTTTAGACTATTCTATGGATTTCTGAAGCGTCAAGACTCACATGTTGCCTGAAAATCCACAACTTCATGATTAATATGGATTAGCCAGATATATTATCCATATAGTATCCATAATTAATATGATCATTAATCCCATTGTTATCCCAATAGTATCCATATGGGATAATCAGATTGTTAATCATATTATTAATGATCATTAATCCATATAGGATAATTATTAATGATCATTAATCCCATTGTTATCCCATTGTTATCCCAGATATAGACTATCCATATAGATTAATAGTATCCATATAGATTAATAGTATCATAGTATCCATATTGTTATCCATATAGGGGTTCATCACCCCAGGTCCCATCCACCTCCATCCGCCGGAGGCTGGACTTCGCCTCGACCCGCTGCTGCGCTGCCAAGGTGCAGATCGCGCTGCCCGCGGCGCCCACGTCGCCCACGCCAAGCCTCACGGAGGCCCGGGATACCCTCTGGTTATGTCAAAATAGCTATTGAACATGACCATTTATAGTGGATTTTCCCATTAAAAATGGTGATAGAATGGGCTAGCGCCCGGGTGCCGCCGACCCCCCCTATTTGGGGGGTCCTGCAGAGAGAGGGAGAGAGATAGATAGATGGATGGATGGATGGATGGATGGATGGATGGATAGATAGGTAG
>Ga0126342_10013714_pt1 | contig 14327 bp, 11 predicted proteins | sample Cyp1metagenome_FD_92528 | JGI IMG/M metagenome (GOLD analysis project Ga0126342, IMG submission 92528) | Coral microbial communities from Lord Howe Island, Old Settlement Bay, Australia - Cyphastrea 1 metagenome | ecosystem: Host-associated > Invertebrates > Cnidaria > Coral ...
ATCAATATATATATATACATATATCAATATATATCATTATATATCAATATATATATATATCAATATATATCAATATATGTCAATATATATCAATATATATCAATATATATCAATATATATCAATATATGTCAATATATATCAATATATATCAATATAGATCAATATATATATATATATATATATATATCTATATATATATCGATATATATATATATATATATTTAATTATATGGAGATTAGAATGTCACACAGATTTAGACACGGTGAGAGATGCTGTGATCAGGTGGCAGCAGCTGCCTCGGTGAAGCCTGCGGTCTTGCCAAGGGCCAAGTGATGGGCAGAGGTCCTGGAACAGGCAGGATTCTCCCTAAGCATAGGGAGTTGATTGAACGTGATTTAATCAATTCAATCATCCAAGATCTGGATTTGATTATTAAAAATCTGATTTGATTTAAGGCTCCAGAATTGGATTTTCACAAATATAGCATTATAGGATTGTAAAGCAACTATCTTAAAAGTGGGGATGGGTCAATCCTACACAAAGCACGACAGTACCAAATTCGGAGGGGGTGAACATCCATGAGCTATTTTGTTGTGAACACGAGGATACCAGGGTTTTGGCCCATACCCAGATGGATTTTGCCTGTAGATTCGCATTCGTTTTTGTATTTTTCTATTCACCAATATTTTTGATATCCAAGCAACACTAGTTGACACGTATTTGACGTCTGCAATCTCTGAACCATTCCAACCCTATGGATCCTCAAAGACTCCAGAGGGCCCAAGAGTCTGCGCTTTTCTCAGTTGCAGCTAGTGGTTCCAATTATTTTGCCACCGATGAACCACAATGTTGCCTGCCTCCTCAGGTTGGGTGATTGCATTAATGTGACAAAATAAGTCCATTTGAGTCCTCCATTTGTCCAATGTGACAACATCTGATGGCTTTATTTCTCAAAGACACACCCTTTTGAAAGTTCGGGCGAGCAGAAACCTTGGGCGCAAGCTTAGGAAGTGGGGAGTGGTCCTAGGAAAAGTTCATGTGATTGCCATGGTGGTGGCAGCAGTGTCCATTTGTGCATGGTCCGTATTTTGCTGGTTTTGTCAAGGTTTGAAGACAGAATATACAGAATCAGCTTCTGTGTCATGTGAGCAGAAAGGATGAGGCCATGTCTTGGACTAACTCATGGTTTTGCCATTTGCAGTTGAAGAATTGTGCCATAGATACTACAGATACACATGGGACCTCAACGCCTGAGATGTTTGCCTTGAGAAGCTGTTGTGATTTCATGTTTATTTCCTGCCCCTGTGATGAATTCATATGAAATCAACATGTAATGACAACATATGACAACGACAATTCATAGCCTAGGATTTTTTTGGCGCGTTTTGAGGTCAGAAAAGATGCGGTTAGATTTGATGAACATCGAGGTATTGAAGGGTGACTTCAAGGTGCGATGGCTGATGATGGCTGGGCAGCTGCAATATCTGCAAACTGGATGGTTTCCGCATGTGTCGAAATATTCGAAACAAACATGTAGTGCAATCACGTTGGACGGTAGAAAACGAGGATATGATATTATGATATATTATGATAATTATATATATACTGTACTATGATATTCCGCAACAATGATGGTGCAAGATTCAGTCGCAGCTAAGTGGTTTCTTTTTTTGACATTTTTTGACAGATTTGTACCGGGTCACCCGGTGGGTCACCCGGGGGTTTGCCGTCACCCGGTGGGTCACCCGGTGGGTCACCTCAAGGCAACTGCAGCGGCGTACTCGGAGCACAACCAGGTGGAGATGAGGCGCTTGATGGTGTCACCATGGAGGACAGAAGAACTGGCCTCTGAAGCATCGTCGATGTCTACGGTGCAAAATGGGTGCCTCCAAGTCCGTGGTGGTTCTGAGATGTTCTGATATTAAAGTTATATAATCATCACCCTTTTAAGGCTACTTTTCAGGGGGACCATACCAAAATGTAAGATACAGAGATCAGACATACATTTTTTGGGACCCCCCCTTACATGTAAAATGGGTCGCTGAACGTGCCCCAGGTGTCGTTTTTGTGGGAAGGGTCTCAAAAATACCTTCAAAATGTAAGCTTACATTTTCAAGGTCCCCCGTCACACACACACACACTGTAATACAATATACACTAATTCATATACTGTAATTATAATGTTAGTGTGATACTGATAGATCGAGTATGATCGAGTGATATGTACATATTCAAAATTTGCGATTACTCGCCCAACTTACTAGTCACTTTTTTGGGGTTGAAACCACCAACCAGTCAAGCATCAACGGTATAGTGTTGCAGCTTTCGGGGACATGACAGTCCCACGGCAGAATCACAACAGCTTTTGTCGCCGAGGATCAAAGCTTCAGTGGTTGAACTCGGAGGTAAAAACAATCTCTTTGAGGCAACAGTGACATCCATCGATTACCCAAGCATCCCTCACACATGAAGCTGTAATTTTGAATCGATGTGGTCATTTCTCTGATTGACCGATTTATATCGATTTATGTCGAGTCCAAAGGCATTTTGAATAGACCAAAGGCTGAACACAAAACACATTACCCCAAACATAAATCTGAGCCATCCTGAGCCTCTTTGCTTTGCTTCAATATTGTCACAGTGATTCCATGGTGTCTGGATTCTAGGGTCATAGATTATCTATAATAGATTATGGTTATAGATTATGGTTATAGATTATCTGGATAAGGGCTGACATCATCATAGATTATCTATAATAATTGTAGATCATGGTTGGGATTTGTGGGACTCATCCCCAGGCGAAAAAAACCAGCCACTTTAAGCACTTTTGGCTTGGAAACTCGTCAAGAAAAATATGCATCATATTTTAATGTTAACTGGTTCACTTTTCAGATGAATCAGTTACTGCTATGTTTGCTATGTTTATGACTAGGAGGAATTGTGGATGTCCATCCCTTAACCCCCTCCAAAAGAGGACTTTGTTTTAACATGTTTTAACCAGTCGATGAATTATTTACATTCATTTACATTCATTTACAGCTTTATTACAGTTACTGTACAGCTTTGGATGGCTTTGGGAGTTCTGCAATGACAAACAGCGCTTGGTCGCCATGGGCTCCAGTGAGCTCCAGCGCCGTCGCCGGGGAAAAATGAGATTTGTTGATGTGCTGGAAACTACCAGATATAATATATATATTGGATTATTACGGTATACATATATATATATATGTATATATATATGGAATTCTATGGATATACTACTATTGTATATATGATAGTATATTTTAGTTGGATTTGTGCCGTCTGCACTTTAATTGCCGCAATCATGTCGGGTATCCTGAAGATTGTGAATTTGCAAGACTAAGTGTGCTAAAACTCGTGTAATCAAGACAATTGACAAGACACTGTTGTAACTGGAAGTGACAGGTAAGGCGTTGGTTGTTTTTGATCTTTCCGGACGTTCCCGGGAACTGTTTTGGAGCCACGTTCAGGGTAAGACGTTGGTTGTTGCTGACGCCGTCTCTGGGGGCTCTCAACTCCCGCAAGCATGGACCATCAAAAGACCAGCATATTTGTGCTGATGGTACCCCATTCTTGAGCCATCTTGAGCCATGACCATTGGATCCATTGTGGGAGGGCTCAAAGATTAGATACATAATTAGACAGTTGAGTGCTATAGTCTGTAGTTAATAGACCGAATATATCCGAATAGATCGTATAAGATGTATAAGGTTTAAGATGTTATAAGATGTAAAAGCAGGACCAATTTGGTAAGTGGCACCTCAGTTTTGATCCATAACCATCTTGGTGGGCAGACTCAACAGGTGGCTGGGTCATAGCTCCCTCTTTGTCCTCCTTGGGCAGGTTTCCTTACTTCGCTGCAAAGCGAGCAAAGCGACAAAATGGCGATGTTCGGGGAGAGTGTGTCCGGAAGCGCAAACGGCAAATAGTCATCATATGATATAGTGGAATTTGAGGCTTTTCGGATTTAACCGACTCTGGTTTGTGAGCAAACTTGAATACCTCAAGGCTTTTCGGGTTGAACCGATGGCTGGTTTGTGAGTAAACTTGAATACCTCAATGCACAGATGTTGGCAGGCGTTGGCATAGTGGCATGTGAGAGATCAGACCCAAAGAGTTTTTTGCAGGGACATTATTTTTGGATATTTTTGGTGCCTGTAAATGTGGAGTAGTTGCTCGGCACTTTGTCTCTCTAATTGCTGCTTTGGTGTCAAGGACAACATGGAGATGGTCAGGTTTGTGGGCAGAGTTAATGATAGTGAACCTCTTGTAGGTGCATCCTGTCCATTCCAATGGCTCCGGTCATGGCAGTGGTAGAAAACGATGCGATTTAGCCAACCACCTTATCGCCTCATCGCAAGCGATGTCAAAGTGCTCGACTTCGAAATTCAGAGCTTGCAATGCTGCAAAGTCTGGGGATATATCCCCCTTTCATGCGAAGCATCACAAGGTAAGACGTCCGATTCAATCCGTTTTGTGGGCACCGCCATGCTTGCAAAGTGAGCCTTGCTCTTCGAGGCGCCATGTTTGCAAGGTCTGTTAGAGTTAGCCATCAATGATTCAATTCCTGGTGAACCAACAGCTACATCTACAACTGATTAATATCCATGTGAGATGTGCTGAAAGGACTCACGGATGATTCTAGTTTTAGACTATAGTGTTGAGTTTATATCATGATTATCATATATTATAATATATATTAAATTATATTAATATATTATCCATGTGTTGAGTCAGTGTTGAGATGTATTAAGTGTGGACAGTGTGGCGCGAGGATGGAGTCGCCCCCTTCAACTCCTTTGACCTTGGTGCCGGCGAGGCGATTTAGGAATCCACACCGGAGATGACAATTAGGAACCATTATATATAATTATATATATATATGTTGATATATATATATATATGTTATAGCATATTGGTTATGATGGTTGTGATGGTTATGATGGTTATGATGGACATTATGACCATTGTATATAACCATCATAACAGATTGGAACTACAGTATATGACATGAAATTATGACTCTAATTATGACTAATTATGGCCATGAAATCACTATCACTATTTAAAGATCCTGCATCGGGAGATGCCTGATTTGGTCTTATCTTGATCTGTCTCCTCGAGTGCTCCAACATGCTGCAACGTGCTACAGTGCAACAGCAACGGGCTTGGTGTCAGGCGAAGGAGACATGAAGATGGAGAAAGGTCCCGAAGGACAGCAGATGTTTGTGTTGTGGCGGCCACCTTACAATGATGGGCTCCTAGATGTTCCCAGCAACCGCGAGCCCAAGTGGTGGTTCCCCAATCATCTCCTAGGTCCTGGCAAATCCCCAATGATGGGTAGTGACAACCCAGTGATATCTGTTAGCATCTGTTTGCAGAACTATCAAGAATTCATCATTGTGAAAGATGGCTCAGGATGGTTCAAAATCTTCTTTGGTGGGCTTGATGTGTGACGAGCGTTTGCAGGTGTTTCAAATGTCAAGCCGTCAAGGCTCCAAGATCTTTTTCTATTGCTTGAAGGGAGCAAAGTCGAAAGCATGATATCCTGCCAATGTATAATTATGATTGCGTATAGATCACCATGTTTCCTATGTTTCCTTCAACATGCTAATAACTATCTAACAACTATCTCAAAAACCATCTAAAAACCGCAGTTTTATGCTTGAGCTGCTGGATATTTCACCACCAAAGCCATATTTTTCCAGGAGACGTGGCAGTCGCAGCCGCGATCGCCGGCGCCAATCGCCGCCGCCCGCGGATTGGCGAGGGCCGGCTGAGGGCTGGCGGCCACCGCAGGAATGGGCTGGGCACTGTGGTGGCAGTCGGAAGTCGGAAGGGCGGTCTGAAGGGACCAGGTGACCAGGGAGGAGATTTCGAGAGAATAATGAATCATGTGAAAGATGTTCATAGTGTTCTGAGTGTTTTCATGGTTTTTCATGTTTTTTTCCCCGCATTGTTTTAGCAGGTTTCCTCCAGGAAATGTGTTCTAGAGTTGCATGAGTCGATTTTGTCCTAGTCCCAATTGACTTACCTTGATTGTCATGCAAATCCAGAATGCAATGTTTCCAAGATGTTTCCTATCGTTTCCTGCTGTATTTTGATTGCAGACCTCTGACCGATTTGACCGGGACTCGGCTGAGGTATGCGCCGCCCAACCATGGCGGCCATATGGGATGGCCACCACCTCAACGTCCCATGTATCGGCCGCCAGGTGATCCGACTGCATCATGGATGCAATAAACCATGTGAAATAAGACAGTGTTACTGTCATTGTATAACTGTCGTATTTCAGATGGTTCGTCTAGATATATTATCGTATATTATGCACATAAATGTATTATATAATTTTAATGAAACAACTTACATATTATGTTTCTATGGAGTATCTCCTTGTATCATCTTGTATCGGTTATATAGATTAGAGGCGGAATCCATCTTTTACATTCAAATCAATAGTATAAAGATGTATAAAGTCTACAGAGAAGTAGGAAAAACATGGAAAAACCCTTGTGATTCCTTGCAAAATCTCTGCCACTTGAGGGGCCCGCCTCTGCCGCAGGCTACGGGCCGTGGGGCGTGCCACCCCCGCGGGAAGCCATGGACTGGCGCCCTGGCGCAGCGTCTGGGACTCCAGCCCTGCCAGGTGCACCAGGCCAGGGGTCGTTTTAACGGGAATACCATGGTGGTTTTTCCAACATACCATGGTTTTTTAATGGGAATACCATGGGAATATACCATGGAAATCGTTGGGATATTGGGACCCTTGCAAATCTTGTAACTTTGACTAGAAAAAGCCATGAATGAAGCGTAAAAATTGATGAATCGCAGCGTCACAGCATTGTATTTGGTCCAGCCACAATCAGACGCCATTCCTGAGCCACATCTCAAAGCATGTGATTTTCATTACTTCACAGGCACATGGACACCACCTGGTCCTGCTCCTCCTAACCACTGGGGAGGCAGGTAGGGTTTAGGGGTGGAAAATTTTTGGGTATTCAAGGCCAAACGAAAAAACGGATGGGTCAGATATGACATTAACACATGGGTTTGTCTGAAAATAGGGTTAATCTTCCCAATGAAATAGCCATTTAATAGGGATAATGATCAGCAAAACCATTGGGTAAAAAGGGGTACACAACATTTTCAGACAAACCCACATATTCACAGATTTCACAGATTTCAGCAAGCATTTTTTGGGGGTTTACCCATTATCATCCATTATCCATGTATACCCAATTTTGACCCATGCCCATGTGGGAACAGGTAGGCAAGATTTGGACATCGTGACATCGACCACGCAGCCAGGTGGTCCTCCATCGCATTGGGGCGGCCCCAGCGCGCCGACTCCCTTTGCCAAGGGACCGTTTGAGCAAAGTCCTGCGCTTCTTGGTGCAGTTCTACCTTTTTCAAGGGCCCGGAGTAGGATCTACCTTGGTTGATAAATTACAGTAACATAGTGAGGTTCCCCTCCACATGGTGGGAATCATTGATAATCTGCTAGTAAAAACTATACCCCTCCAATTAAACAGCCGAGGTTTATCAATCCGGGCTCGACATTATTGGTTTCATTCTGATTCTGATGTGGCACTGATGCTGTGATGAGTGGCTTGCAGTTTGCAACGGATATGATGGTGGTGAACAGAAATGGGTGAGAGAGGGAGCACCTCAAATTGCAACGGTCCCCAACATAAACCGGCTCGTGACAAAATTCATCATTCCACAGATGCGAGAAGAACATGATCCATCCAGATTCTAAGACATTTGCAAGGTTTGTGAGACTCAGGCCCGCAGTAGTGGAGAATGGCCACAGCGCAGGCCGCAGCTGTGCAAGGAATGTGTGTACTTCCATGTACTTCCTTTCCAACATGTTCCAACATGGTTTGCAGTGGAAAATCACAATTTTTAATGGGTAAATCATGGTAAATCAACTATAAATGGGCAATTTTCCTTGGCTATGTTAGTTTACCAGAGGGTATAGTTTACTCCTAAGCCCACTCCCAAGATCCCAATGGTATCCACCACTCCCATGGCCATTTTGGGGTAAACCCAAAGACACAACAACCATTTCCAGACACACCCGAAAGATCGTACAGGTATGAAATTGTTGGTTAATGTTGGTCAATGTTGTTAATGTTGGTTATATGATATGATATTATATGATTATAATTATATGGTTATATTATATGATTGAATATAATTATATGCCCCTGGTCTACCCATCAAATCCCACCGGAAGACTATATCTAAGCATCAACTGCCAAGGGGATTTCCACTTCGCCCATCCCCCACTTGGATCATCAGGTGCTGTCCCCGCCACCGCTGAGCCCGCCCTAGTGGAGGAGCCTTTGCCACCTGCGCCCACGGCATCTGAACGCGACTCAGCTGCACCAAAATGTCTGACTGTTTGTCGATAGTGGAAACAGGTCGAATAGCAAAATCCTGGTAGTATTTCGATCGTGGTGGTTAATTACTGTTCGATCTTTGAGGTTTTTGACCTACCTAGCCAGGAACCCCTATAAACCAACCAATATAACGAAATGATACATGATGATACCAATAGAAAGCATTACACAATTGAAGGAAGAAGACTACCAGCAACACCCAATTGATTCAACCTCGCTTCTTGAGCTGGAACATGCTGGAACTCTTGGCTGCAATGTACCTCCCCCTTATCTCTGCAGCCTAATCTGGAGGATTGTTGTTAGACAAAGGTTCCTCAGATATTAGGGGATGGGCTTGTCTGAAAATGTACACCCCAAGATCTCCGGGTTGACCACTGAGGCCTTCGTTCAGTGCGGTTGGTGTCCTCTGCTTTGAGCGAGCAAATGCTCGAGAAGCTTCATTCCTTGGGGGTGATGCCAAAAAAAGGCGCATCATCCGTATCCTGAAGCAAACGACATGTTGAGACATATTTCGTAAAGTTGTACCCTGCGGTAAATTAACGGAGATATAGAAAACCCATGAAAACCCACCATTTGTGGATTATTTTCCTTGCTGGACTGTGGATTTTCCAGATGTATTACTTTACCTAGAGGGTATAGTATACGTGGGGATTATATGTAGTGATTGGCTGCAATGATGTTTGTTTCCTTTTCCGACGATAGAAGTAGCTGTAGCTGTAGCTGTTTGCAAGAGGAACCAAGGACTTAAACGATAGCTTGATATTACTTGATATTGCAAGGAATCAAGTTTCCATGCAGTGACAGTGGCAGCTGGCCTTCTCATTCAGCCTCATTCAGCCTCATTCAGCTCCCACCAGGCAAAGAGCTGGTTGAAAAGGCAGGAGCCCATGTGGTTTTCCATGTGTTTCCATTGTGGAAATTTTAAGGGCAGATTAGGTGGGAAATGGTGGGAATCTATATGAATCACAATGGATGCACCGGAGGGTCTCCATCAGCTGCTTTGGATCTCATGAGTGCTCTCCTATGAACCAAATGGTCCATAGAATGTGCTAAATTTAGATTCTAAGATCCAATATCCAAAAGTCTCCAAAGCTTCTCCGTTGAGCAGTGATCTTCCATATGTATAGCATATTATAGCATTGTATAGCCAACAGTTGATGCTTTTGTTTTGCAGATCTGGGTTTGTCTGAAAATAGGGTACCCCATTTCATCCCCTGGTTAATCAAAAACTGTTCCCTATTCAACTGGCCGGTTTGTCATATCCATTTCATATCCCATTATATCCTCATTGAGCCCCCATCCCCATCTGAATTCTTCGAGCTCTGTGCAGGTGCCCGAAGCAGGTTTTCGCAGCGATTTGGCAAGTGGGAAAACCCAGGGCTGAACGATTCCAGAGGCGCTTCTTTCTTAGTCAAAAGATGTCAAAGGTTTAAAGAATCAACTAATTACTTAGACTTGTTTTGATTGATATTGACATTTATTTAGGCTGTTTATTGATGTTCTTTAGGTTTCGCAAGTACTACAATGAACATCAAGAACCGGAACCTATTCTCCCTTGAATCATGCAGAAGTTCCTCCACAGGCTGCACAGGTTCCGCAGCAAAATCTATCTATTTTGCCAACTAAGTCAAGGATGAGCTGCAGAGACTTTACTTTTACTCCAATGCCAATAGTGACAACGACCTCTCAATCATTTGCTACCACCATGCTTTGGATTATGGATGACTATGCTATAAATTGCTTCACTTCACTCAGCAACACGGCAACACGGTAAGCATTCAGTTTCACAAAGACCAGTGCAAGACTCTTTTGATCCTGGACCACGAGACATTGATCACCTCATTCCTTAAATGGCCGCCTTTCTCTTTTGCTGGTGGATGTCATCGTCTTGGAACAGTTTCAATTTTTGTGGATGTCATCCCTAGTTACTAGTTGACCTTTTGAAAGCGGAACCTTCAGAGGAGCCAAGGTTTGCTGGAGATTTCTTTCCAGCTAGTAGAGCCTGGCCGCATCCACGATATCCTGTCAAATATATGAATAAAACATCATAAAACATCATTAGTCACATTTACCCTCCCAGAATTTTTGTTTCACATAGCTATGACAAATTACCCATGTAGTTCAAAAAAAATAAACTTTAAAACGGCGATGAAATTCCCATCCAGACGCCGTGGATGGCCTCAGGTGGTGCTCAATGTGACTTGTTGGGTCTGGGCTTCGGCAGCACCCCTCTGGGCAGCGCTCAAAAGTTGCCCGCGCCCGCGGGCAAGCGCCGGGTGCCGGCCACGCCGGTGCGGATCTCGATGTCTTTTTGGGGGGAATTTGAAAGGCTTTTTCTTTGGATATGTATATATATATATATATATATGTAATTATATATTAATATATTATATATGTAATTATTCTATATATATATGCAGTAGGATATTCACGGATTTATTTTTTTTGGGCTCCCCGCTGAATGCCTGACAGATCACGTCTATACAGGTCTCGAACAAACATACCACTTAACATGCCAACATGAGCGTGAGCAGAACAGCTGCACGCTCCCGCTCAATGCCTGAAAGCCAGATCACGTCTATGCAGGTTTCGAACAAACACGCCACTGAAACATACCAACATGAGCGTGAGCAGCACAGCTGCACCCTCACCATTGAATACCTGACAGCCAGATCACGTATATGCAGCTTTCTAACAAACATGCCGTTTCAACATGCCAGCATGATAGATAGATAGATAGATAGATAGATAGATAGATCGATAGACAGACAGACAGACAGACAGACAGAGAGAGAGAGAGAGAGAGAGAGAGAGAGAGACAGAGAGAAAGAGAGGAGAGAGAGGAGAGAGAGAGAGAGAGATTGATACATAGATAGATAGGTGGGTAGGTAGGTAGATAGTCAGAGAAAGAGACAGAAAGAGAGAGAGAGAGAGAGAGAAAGAGAAGAGACCTCAACCACCTGTCGGTCCATCAGTGGCTTCCCTCTGCCATCCGTGACTCACAGCAACCAACCTCTCCTGTAGGTTTCCTATTTTTGAAACATCGCCTCTGAGGTTTGCACCTTGGGCTTGGCTCCAGGGGGCCTTTGGGAGCGCTTCCGGCAGCGTTGCGGCACGTGCCTCGTCTGGCATTGTCGCTATTCACCTTAAGACGGATGGGGATTTGAGATGAGTTTAATATGGGTTATTCCTGGATTAAATGGGATAACCTAAGGAAATAAGGCATTATCTGATCTGTTGGGGGGTGACTTTTGGGTGGGTACCCTCACATATCCACTTTTCTATGTGTGGATAATTTACCTTGTGAACATTGTGGATTTTCATTGCTATTGTGGTTTACTGGTGTACCCCTTTCAATACTGGTCGATGTTCAATGAATGCTGATTCCATCACTCCAATGATGGATAGCTTCTTGCGATGATGGTTTCAAACGAAAATGGTTTGGGATATTACACGCTATTACAATATAATCAACAAATTACATATCAATTTTATAATATTATACATATTATATATATTACATGAGATTACACACACACACATACAGTAATATATATTATATATAGATAATAATACACATTATCTACATATACACATATACATACTTTCACATCTCCGGAAACTTGTGGCCTCTTTGATGTGGCATCCTGGAGTCAGTTCCAAGGCCCTGGCCGCCGGAACCACCAGTCTTCATCCCGCAACTGCGAAGCTCCAAGGCTGGTGGTCACGCGGTGCGGAGGCCCAAAAAAGATCGGGGGTTTGACGGCCCAAGACGCTTGGTTCTGAGAATGTTTGTGACTTGGATGCTGAAAAAATAGCTGTGTGACTGAAATTGTGTTCCAAAAAAAATCTCTGATGTTTGTTTGCTGTTTTGATGTTTTCTTGCTTCTGTTTGATGTTTGTTGGATCTGGGATGGATAGGAGATGGGGATATGAAAATAGGTTTGCCATGGTCTGCCTCAAAACATGTGTTCATAATTTATAGTTTCAAACTCTAAGTAGCAAAACACATGGGAAAGTAAACCTATATAGATTCACAAACTCATTCGAGTGATATCTTTTGGCGGTTCTGCGTCAAATAATGTATCATGTCGGTGTCACAAGTTCAGTTCCTCAATTTGACACATGGTCCAGTTCACACTTGAAGCTTGTTGGACACATCCAATTGGAAAAGTGAGACACATGGAACCCGTTCAGGAACAGTCTGATTTGATTTAGGATCATCCAAACTTAGTTTTCAGGGATTTTGATTCTAGGTTTTTACATGTTTTTACATTCTTTCCGTCGTACATACTGAAATCACCCCCAGATATATATATATATATATATATATTTATTTATATTTATCCATAATATTTGTTCATCATTTTTTTCCTGATTCGTGGCTTTGTTTGGGGGGCATTTTTTAAAATCTGCCTTTTCATGCCGCTGAGGTGGTCTTGGCAGTGAGAGGTGAAACCCGGTGAGGCTGTGCCGCATCCCATCCAAGAATCCAAGTATCCTTTGGCAATGAAAGATTGCCAACAAATTGTCCATTTTCCAGACGATCCAGGATCAAATTTTGTAGAACAACATGTTGTTGCAAAAGGAAAGTCAACTGTGGATGGAGATAAGCTGTCGATTGTCGCCAGGGTTGATTGCCAGAGGGTTCGTCTGATGGTTCCCTGTCAGCACAGAAGCTTTGCCAATTTTATCCCATCTTGGCTGGAAGGGCACAACTTTCGCGAAAAATGGAATCTGCTTCGTGGAAACCATGCATGGTAGAAAGACATAGACATTGGGTCCGGACCTATGTCCAACTGAAGTTTTGGTACATCTCCCCAGACATTCCACAAGCAGTTCTGGAGAGACGTATATATCTGTTGCTGCCCGCTGCGGAGCTGAGGGAAAAAATGTGATTCGATGTAAACCCCGGCAGTGGGCGTATATTGTGGATATCTGTGGATGTTTGGATGAGCTGAACCTTCTGTGATCCTAACAGATATTATATAACAGATGCTGGCGATTTCGCTCGCCCTTGCGCTCTGCATAGTGTCGAGATCGGTGGAGATGTGTTGACAGTCAGCGCTGAAACAAACATGGACTACCCAGGGTCGCAAACACTAACTTCGCCTGGCGCAGCGCGAACACAGAATCTCACTTTGGATGTGCCATCTGAAGGATGTGACAGCGAAAATTCTTCGGCGCATTGCTGAGCACCGTTTCGCCGTATCGGTCGTCAAGAAGGCATCGGTTCACCCGAAAAGACAACCAGGGCAGCGACCACAACACGATGGTGGAAATGCCGGACCCTTTCATGCGGACAACTTAGTGAGCCGCCGGCGTGAACCGAAAGAAGTGACTCAGCGGTTGTAAGTAAGTGATGACTGGATTAAACATGCGAGTTGGATGCTGTCAATGTGACTCCAAGATTTGAATTCGCCATGTTCAAATTAGATCCAAAACATTTCAAAACTATACAAAATGCAAGGGACTACAAGGGTATGCGACTATGCAAGGGATGTTTGGTACCAATATAGAGCCATTCAATCTCTCCGCAGCAACATCGTCTGGATATCCAGATACAACAACCATTCCTTTGTCCAAGTAGTCTTGCAAGTAGCTGGTATGCTGCCGGTGGTACTGTGCGTTGAAAATCGGGGATCTCTCCACCTGTTGCGTTCCCCATGATAAAACGCACTTGCCTTATCTCGTTTCAGCGATTTTCAGGTTTCCAATTCTCTCAGAGACATTTGTTAAGATCAATGATACTTTCTTCCTCTTCTGCTTCTTCTTCTCAGAGCTCACGAGTCAGTACAGTGAAGATACGACGCCATTAGAGGCACGGCAATCTTCTGCATGGATTGGCTTGATTGAACTAATGCCAACGAATGTCCAAAGCAAATCCAGGAATTCTCAC
>Ga0126342_10013715_pt1 | contig 14327 bp, 12 predicted proteins | sample Cyp1metagenome_FD_92528 | JGI IMG/M metagenome (GOLD analysis project Ga0126342, IMG submission 92528) | Coral microbial communities from Lord Howe Island, Old Settlement Bay, Australia - Cyphastrea 1 metagenome | ecosystem: Host-associated > Invertebrates > Cnidaria > Coral ...
ATACGGTTGGGAAACCAGGACCTTTGAGGAGGGGAAAAAGAAAGCACCTTTGATACAGGGAGGAGGGTTGAGACAGGCACATACCATTGAGAAGGTAGAAAACCCTTCGTCCAGACTTTTGAAATAACGAACCCAAGTGGGGATGGTTTATTAGTTAGTGTGCTTACCACATTAGGTTCAACCAAACTCAAGTTCAACATGACCGGTGTTTTTGTGCACAATTGGATGGTATCTCTATTTTTTCATGGGGTCTGAATGGGTAGCCATAGTTATTGTAGGTTTTGAATCGTGTAGTGGGCATTAAAATGTTTCAAATCAAGATAATGTGGGTGTAGCCATGGTCTATAATCAAGTATAGGGTTTGTAAAAGCTCCTGGCAACATCACTCATTTTAATCATGGTGATTTCAAAGTTTTTACCTGTTGGAACCGGGATACATTACTTTACGTAATATATCATCAACACTGGATGTTTTTTGGATGCCTGAGAATCAAGAATAGAGACCTGGGATGTTTGACCTGATTTACCATCTTGTGTTTGGGGCTCTTTACCATCGGACACGCAATGTTGAGCACCAAGAATGCAGACGTTGACCTTCAAAAACGATAACATCACGATATATCACGATTATCACACAACAACAGAGATATTTTCCTGGATATATGCCTGCAACACTCAGATCTTCACCAGACATTAGATATGCCCAACTGATCATGGGAGGCTGGGACTTTGTTTGACAGTCCTCATTGGGCTTCAATCTACAGACTGGCGGCCCTCTAGCACTGAGGTGATCATCGGTTTGCAACGAACCTTCTATGATGAGGTGCTTTGTTTTTCCGGGGCACCAACATGTTTGAAGGATCACTGGCAGTTGCTGTGGCTTGACTTTTTCATCCTTTTCCCGTATCTCATTCTAGATGTGCCCAAGCATCCATTAAAAGTCTGCAACTAAATAACAAAATTGAATTCACCGCTGTAGACGGTAGGAGAAAAGGAACAACTTGCTGCACCAGCTGGGTTGACACTCCTTTTCTGCCAACCGCGGAGTTGTATCTTACTTGCCTTTCGCTTTGCTGAACTCCTTGAGAAGGCGATAGACCATCCCACCCCAACCATGACTGGGGGTCATCTTATACTAACATTGGCGTATAATATAAATATATATATATACCATAGAATACCCAGTAATAAGGGGATGGGTTTAGGGTTTACTTCATTTTACTTTATCAAGGAAGTTCCCAGTATCCTCTTTCCACCCTCAGACCTCCAGGATTCCAGCTGCGTCCCTGCTGCAGGCAGCGAGTCTGCGAATTTGGGGTCTCTGCGACGATGTCATGAAACTCTTGGCGAAGGAGCTGCTTGGCGGAAGGAGAATCATGGGGAATCGAAATCCAAAAATGGTCCCGCTGCAACGGCCACAATCCCACGTAAAAAGATGGAAAATAGTCGGACAGTCAGATGGAATGGAGACTGCCTTTGCAAAGAACGATCAGAAAAAATGAAGGGAGACTTGTTCCAATGGAGCAGCATGCAGCAATAAGATTTAAAAAAATTGCTGTGATTGGAAAGAGTTGAAAGAGTTGAAAGAATCAAACTGCTGGGCCAGTCGTGACTGAGGATCTTGTCCTGACGTCCTGTCTTTTTCCAGTTCGGGGTTTTGCCATGCGCCAGCCCTGCATGGCCCCAGTATTTGGAAAAAATAATGGAAAAATAAGGGAAAAAACTACATATGATGCAAGTACAAGGTAGCTACAGAGGGAGTCGGTTGGATTTCCCCTGAATGTTTGCTTTTGGAATATGGGAGCCACGAGATCGGCCACCTGGCCATTTCAAATATGACAGTTGCCCATACTTGCCTTATGAAGTGTAATTAAACTACTGTATATGTTTTTTGTTCTTTACAACGCAACCATGTGCCTTCAGTCTCAAATAGCTACGATGTTGTAGGAACGCAACCATGTGCCTTCAGCCTCAAATAGCTATGATGTTGTAGGGTATACAAGCTGCTTGACTAAGCTTGTTAGTCATGCTGGGGGTATCGAAATATAGGGAAATATGTAGCAATGTAGCATATTCATGCATACTCAACATCATTTAATATCTAGTTACCGCATGTATGCTGTGGGTGTCGCTTCATGTACTGTATGTGGATGTGTGTGTGTGCGTGTGCGTGTTTGAGTTTATGCATTTGTGCATGGGGCTTGTTTGAATGTGCGATAAGCAAATCAATGAATATGGTATACAACTATACGCCGATCTTCAGCTGAACGATTTGGGCAATTCCAAGACTTCAGCCAAAAATAGTTTGCTCACAGTAGCCCCTGTCACTTTTGCAATGGAATCTGCTGGCATGAGCCACACAGTCCTTCTCCAAAGCGATGGCAAAGCAGTGGCTTGTGGGCAAAATGCTGACGGACAGTGCAACATTCCACCCCTGGATGAACGTCTTCCATACACCCAGGTTTCTGCAAGCATGAGTCATACTGTGCTTCTCCGGAGTGATGGCAGCGCTGTCGCGTGCGGAATCCAGGATACCTTTGGACCAAGGAATCTCATACACCCAGGTTTGCGCAAGTGTACACCATACAGTACTTCTCCGAAGCGATGGCTCTGCTGTGGCTTGTGGAAACAACCTCCATGGACATTGCGACATCCCACCTTTGGATGAAGGAATGTCATATGCGCAGGTTTCTGCAGCTGAAGATCATACAGTACTGCTTCGGAGTGATGGCACTTGTGTCTTTTGTGGCACTCCTGATGTTGGTCAATGTGACATACCAACTTTACGTGATGGACTCATGACATACGTCCAGATATCTGCAGGCGGGTGTCATTCGGTGTTTCTCCGGAGTGATGGTCATGTTGTGGCTTGCGGATTCAATTGCAGCGGCGAATGCGACATCCCTCCGCTGAATGAAGCTCTTTCAATTTTTTCTTGCGTGCACATGGGCAGTCGGCGGTTGCGTAGCGCTTCTGTTTGGCTTCGTGCGGCTATTTTTGGTGGTGGTATTCACTTGGATGTTGTCTTTGCCACTCAATTAGTGGGGGTTCTTTCTCGCACCCAGCGCACGCGGGCCCTGACTTGGTCCTCTGTGTCTGGGACTCCTACCCGTGCGTTAAATGATTGGCTTTGTTCTCATGGATGGATTTGTGATGATACTTGGAAATGGAGTCATGCTTTGTCTCGCTCCGTGCTTGATTTTATAACCAGCGATGATGCGGGTGCTCGGCAGCATGTGATCCGCAATGCTTGGCGTGCTTGGTGCCTTCATAAGCATTGCCATTAATGGTGTTTTTCGTAGAATTGATTGGGATGGTGTTCGGAAGTTTGCTGCTTCTGGACCAGAGGCGCGTGCAGTGGCAACAGGGGGTTGTTTTTCCCCTGCTGCTTTCCATAGCGCCCAAAATTTTGATGTTGATGACACTTGCATTTGGCCAGGTTGTCACGACATTGGCACTTTTGACCACATTGTGTGGACATGTCCTTGTCGACCTTGCAACATGGATATCCCGCCTCGACCGGGTGAAGTTCTCGTGGCTCGGTTTGGGTGGGTCATTTCTCGTTCGGTTGCTGACATGGATCGTGTTCATGCTTGGCTTGCGTTTGTGCAACGTAGAATTTGAGATCTCCGGCATGGCTCTTAGTGCTATGCCGGTCCCGGCACATGTTTGCTCGTTCGTTTGGTTCTTTTCTTTTGGGTTGCCTTGTTTTCCCCCTGTTGTTTGGGGTTGATTACTGGCGGGTCCCTGGTACTATGATCGGGGTTTTTGTGCCCTGTGGATTGGGTGAGGGCACTGACTTGTTTAGTGCCTGTTCACGTGCGCTGCTCGTTTGGGGGTAGTTCAGTAGTTCACTCAAAAGTTTCACACATACACCCAGGTTTCTGCAGGCATGAGTCATAATGTGCTTCTCCGGAGTGATGGAAACGCTGTGGCCTGCGGATACAATGGCAGTGATCAGTGCAACATTCCACCATTGGATGAAGGAATGTCATACACCCAAGTTTTTGATTACTGGCGGGTCCCTGGTGCTATGTTCGGGGTTTTGTGCCCTGTGGATTGGGTGAGGGCACTGACTTGTTTAGTGCCTGTTCACGTGCGCTGCTCGTTTGGGGGTAGTTCAGTAGTTCACTCAAAAGTTTCACACATACACCCAAGTTTCTGCAGGTGGAGATCACACAGTGCTTCTGCAAAGCGATGGCCACGCTGTTGCTTGCTGAGATAACAGGGACGGACACTGCGAGATTCCCCGTGCAGAGACTGGAAGGGACTACGTTTGTGAATGTTTGCGATAAACTTGCTAAAGACTTTTTGCAGCTTGCTTTACTTTGTGAAGATGATAGGATCATTCTAACATGTTCGAAATTGTCGGGGCATGAAGTATTTCGCTTCAATGCGGATGGCACTGACCTGGCGTGGAATGCTCAAAAACGCATTGCCGGTGAAATGGGCGTTCGGCCCCAAAAATTTGCAACTCATTTTGCCTGACGGAAGATTGTTAAGAGAATTCTGCCATGATCCAAAAGCAACCATTGCTGATGTCCACCTGCATAGCTACGTCACATAGTGACTCGCGCCTGCTCGCCAACGCACTTCTAGTGTCTGTAAATATTGACAAGTTGATTCCATGCTTTGATACAGAGGCATGGTTCCAAGAGGCACTGTGCTGCTTCAAAAATGCTACTGTCCGTTTTTTTTTGCGCTAGTGAAGGGCCATCATTAACCCCTGTGATAACTGGGAAGTACAGCTAATTGATATGACATGCTCCTTGCTGGCCTCAAATGTGTGCACGATTCCTAGAGCGTACGAAAAGAAGATGTATCTTGATTGCCATGTTGCGGGATGTACTGTATGGTTTTCTGAGCATATTTGGCCCCATCATCATGCTTTGAGTTTTTCAACATGGAGAATTAGTTTTTGGGATTTTGTGGAACCTTCATGAACCTCCTGTATCTTTTTTGTTCTACTAAAAGTTATATACCAAAGACATCCAAAGACAAAGGCTGTAGTTTCCTCTCACTTTCGAGTGGGTAAACCTTGCTTTGGCAGGTGCCATGAAGGGGGGCTTAATTTACATCCAGCCTTTTCGTGCACTGAATACTTGAGCTTAGCCCGTTATATCGAATTAATATATATATGTTGTTTTCCAATAAATATATATGATTCAAATTACGGTGTGTGTTTTTTCGAGGTGCTTAAGGTTTGCTGTGATATCCCGCTGGTTTCCCTAAATATCCAGACATAGTATAGTTGTTGAAATCATTACGACATGCCCAAAATTCTCAAGAAACCTTTTGAATTTTGGTATAGGTTTAATAGGTGTTATAACTGATCTATTTTGCCACCTTCAAACAGCCGGCTGCTGGTCGATGGCCTCAGGTTGCGGTTGAAGGTGCCAGATCCCAAAGTCCAACGTCGTGGCGAGGAGTGGGTGAGGAGCCATCCCAGACTCACCTACAACACGCCGGTGCGAAGCGCTAGGGATCCCATGTGATGCTGATATATCTGATATCTCGATGGGAGCTGTAGGTAAGAGCGGGAAAAAAGAATGATGGTTGAAGATTGTACTTGAAATCAATCTTAGATGTTCTCGGTTTTTTGAGAATCAACCTGGGGTTGAAGATGTTTGTGTGGCTGAGCCATATTGACAAAGTTGGATTGTGGGTTAGTTTTTCGCCAAGTGAGGGAATGAATTGCCCAGCCCAGCTAGACCGACCTCCTTACAGGATAGCTCAGCAGTATATATAATGGTAAAACATCTACTAAAACAACATGTTTTCTAGAAAGAATGGCTGTCAAAACCTTAGTCAATCAGTCTAGCCAGCCCGAGGAGGATTAGCATCCTGAAGTAATTATATAGGTACTTGAGCCACTGCCAAAAGCAAGGGTAAAAACATGAAAGTGGGATAGAAAAGTGCTTGCTGGTTCGGAAAGATTGGTGGCACAATTTGCTTAGACTGGGTGTATGTATAATATTGTATTATTATATGTTATATATATAGAGTATTATATAGCCTATATATATATAGAGTCATAGAACGCCAAGCTCTTGTAAAGTTCTAAAAAGGTTGGGTAAAATTTCAGAGTGCAAGGTTGGCAGTTGAAGATTTCTTTTAGTGCATTCTGAGTTTTCCCCCCGGCCTCCACCAGATTGGGATCTCAGCTGCGTGAGTTTCGCTGTTGTACAGAAGCAGCCAAACCGATATGAACTGTTTCAACTTAGGTTTCCTTGCAGGTCCATTGCGGGCTGCCCCTGCGACAGAGTTTCGCTTTTCTGTACTGAAAAAACTTTGGGGCTTTCATGTGGCAGACTTGGGGTCCGGAAGAGTCTCCAATCACCTAAGGCCAGTTGCGAAGCTGGAAGGGCAAACTTGATGATCAGCTTAATCTTGTTTGATTGGTGCCAAAACTAGTTGGAATATATACGCAGCCATAACATCCAACAACTTTGGGGATAGAACCAGCAAAAACCGGAGGTTTGACTAGTTTGGCAGTTTCAAGGCTTTGTACTGTATTGTCCATTCTTTGCGCGGGATATCCTGGAATAATGATTCCAATGGTTATTGTAATTTATACCATTCTAGTCAACTGACATTGCAATTCAATGAGATTCATCATTCTTCGGTCGTTTTCATTGGGAAACACCGTATATGTTAATTTACTGCAGGGCCTGGCTTTACATTCAACTAATTTATATGCATGCGCGTGTTTCTATATATATATATATATAAATACTGTGTATAGCCGTGTGTAGATAATTCTTGGGACACCAATCAACTAGCTGAGGATGGGCAAGCTGGCAAGCAATATGCCGTCCTTCGAGATCAAAGAACCTTGAGGCCCGTGGCTGTTACCTTCGTGGCACATCGTGGCGAGGGGCGTGCAAGCTGAGATGGCAATCGCAAATCCCCGACCTCATGTTGCTGTTTCAGTGATGCGTCGATTTTCCTTCTTTCAGGATCCCTTCAGGGTCTTATGTGCGAAATTCATCAAGTGATTGGAGCGATCTCACAAGGAGGTCACCGCAAATAGATGGCCAATAGTCAATACAGATGGTTTTATTGGGGGAACCATCCCCAAAATAAGAATGTGTAGTTGGATATTGAAGAATTAGAATCATTTGCCCAGAATTTATCCATATTTATCCAACCCCTTTCTCGGGTATGCAAAGTGCTTCACCATGTCCGGCATTGCAGGAGCGCCCTCATGGGTTTTGCAGATGGACGGCAGGCAGCGACGTCACCGGAATGATGATTGGTAAGGGGAACTATCCCAACATGACCTTACTTCAGCTTGGTGACTTGTTTTCATTAGTCCAGCTGGGTTGTTACTGTATGTTTTTTTTGAGATTGTGATTCCAATGATTCTGTGCTTTCTCAAGGCTGATGCGCATGCCTTCCAAATGTTGCTAAGCTCCACAACCAGACTTCCATCCGCAAGTAGCCCAGGAACACCTGGCACCTGATGTCAAGCCCCATCAACATGTTTTTTAATGTTTGCAAGTGTTGCCTTTTTCTCAATAGACGGATAAGACGGACAACACACGTGTGGCATATACATAAACATGTCGCGGCACACGTCTCTAGCTCGCAATTGAGGCGCATATGCTTTACGGTTTTCCATTTTCTGTCAGGTTGCGGTGCAACTCATGGAAGAGGAGACATTCCCCGCTGCCACTACATTAGCTAGGGAATCCTCGGATGGGATTTGATGGATACTTTAGTACTATATACATAACTATCGTTTATTTTTGTTGGCGGCCACAGGGGAAAATATACTTGAAGTATTTTGAAGTATTAACTAGAAATTTGCTGTTGAATTGGTGTCGCCATAGCTTCTGAGTAGCTCATTGGTTTGCTTTAATTGAAAACATGCACGGAACCTACGATTCCCTCTTGATTCCTTCTTGATTCCCTCTTGTTCCATGCTTTTTACCACTCAGTCGTTGGTTTTGCCACAGTTTCCTACCTTTTCATGAAACCAACATCATACTTCCAACCAATTTTTTTGCCTTCTCATAGCAGCCATTTTGGAGCAGGAGGAGGAGCTGGGACCTGATGATTTGCTTCTCTTAGTGAGGTGCGGATAAGATGGGTCAACAAATTGGTACTGGTGGATTGGACATGGACCACTTGGAGAATCATCTTATATGATATTTTATGGTTTAAAATTGATAATTATATGATTGATATGTTATAGCCATGTGATTTAAAACCATAAAATATATAATACCATATCCTATGATACAGTAATATACCGTTATAACGTGAACACACTTATATGAAACGACGTTTAGTGAAGCGCGGAGCAAGAATTGTCCCAGGCCATGGCGGGTGGTGGAAGCACGGCTTCATGCACCCACGGAGCCAATGTTGGGATGGGCAAGAAGCTCGGGTTTGATAATAGATCATCATCATATCATAATCATTTCACACACACATATACATACATATATATCCTATATATATATGTATATGTATATATATATATATGTATATATGTATATGGTTTCCATCCCCCCAACTAACAGCTCGACCCTGCCATGAGTTGCTCTAAAACGTCGCGGGTCGCAGGGTCTATGTTGGGGTTCGGTTATTGGTAATGTGTATTTCATGTTCTTTTTCTGGGCTTAGACGGGCTCAGAATATATTTGTGTGATCTCCTTTCAAGGAGGACGTGGCACATCACTAAGAATCAACTAATTATCAAGTCCATATGATGATGTAGCTGCTATGGCTCTGTCTCAGGCAACCATGCAACCACTGGCAACTACGACAAAAAACAATGAGGAATAATGAGGTATGGAATGTTGCCAACAAAACAGGGATACTACAGTATTTCTGTGAAATTGTTTGGAGCAAGAAAGCGGCTCAGAAATGGTCCAGGTTGAATGTACTGAATGGGAGCTCAAGAATCACAGTGTGGTAGTTTGGCCAATCACAAAAATCTCATAGGTACAAGAATCCCGGGCATGCAATGGGCCGGGAGTGCAATGAATCTATTATATATATATAATATACACGCACATATAGACATATGTGTGTATGTATATATATATATATATTATAGTTATTCAAAATATATGTAAATCTATAATACACACACATATATATATATATATGGAGGGCTATTGATTTTGGGATGTTTTTCCGTTTTGGGCATTTTTTGGATTTCTGTTTCTTTGCTTCTTTGCTTCTCCACTCTTCTGCTTCTCTGCTGTTTCCTTTTTTTGGCTTCTCAAGCCTAACTAAGCCCGAAGATGCACAATATAAATACACCCTGAACCAACCCTAAATAAACCCAAACTAACAGTCACCCTCAAAAAAAAAACAAAAACAACTTTAAGTAACCCCTAAACAAACCCAAACTCTGAAACTTATTTACCCTAAACAAACCCTAAACCAGCCCTAAATAGATCATACACCCACCCCAACTAGATCTTAAACCAAGCCTACCAACCTTGAATAGATGCTACATAAATCTTAAACCATGCCTAAAGAAAGCCCAAACCAACCCTACGTAGATCCTAAACCAACCCTAAATAAGCCCCAAACCAACCCTAAAACTAACCCTAAAAAAGCAAAACAAACCCTAAACCAATCCGAAATAAACACTAAAACAAACCCTAAATGGACCCTAGTCGCAAAATATCATCCAACATGAAAAGTTTGAGCACCAAAATGTTGCAAATACTATGGAAAATTAGAGGTTCGAACTCCAAAATGTTGCAAATACCATTGAAATGGCAGCTTCCAGCTCCAAAATGTTGCAAATTGCAGAGAAAACGGACAGAACAGTAGATCAAGAAAAAAAACAAAGCGGAAAAACATAATTCCCAAAACATTTCCGGACCCTATATCTATATATATATGCATACATATGTATATGCATGGGGTTTTGTGTTGCACTAAGTAAGTTTTCCTGGTTAATCCCAATTTTTGCCGGCTAAACTATTCACTCTTGTTGGTTGATGCGTGAATCTTAGAAGAGGAGATGGTGGTGTCCAAGAATCAGCCTTTGGTTGAGTTCCAAGCCAAGTTGACTGAGCGCTACAAGGGCCTACTGCAGGTGACGCTAATGGTTGACGTTTTCAGGGTCCCTGGGGCGTGGTTAGTTTGGCGGAGATGTTTGGTATAGAAGTGCAGCATAGCTCATCCAATGATTGAATGTTCCAGAACACAAGTGGTTCGAAATGTTTAACAAATTTGACAAGATGTTCGGTGCTTTCTGAGTTCTATGAAGTTTGACAAGATGTTTCGAGGTAGGTAGTTTGAGAAAAACCTTTTCAGTTTTTTCCTTTGAAACAGATGCCCCAACAGCCCTGGAATGATGTGACTGGCAACCAGGACGGGAAGGACGAAGCCGACAAGGAGAATCAACCAGAGAACCTGGAGGAGCTTCCAAGATGACCTGGGAATTATTCATGGAACTGGGAAAAAATTGACCATCCTTTGTGGGATATTCTGCAAATATCTGAGAATTAATGGATCCAGTTTGAGTGAAAATTTGAAGTTGAGAATGGTTTCTGGGGTTGAACATGGATCCAGGATGTTTGTCAATGTTGAGGAGTTGAGGACCACTGTTACTCACAGATTTTTGGTGGCCTGCTGATCTACCAATATATTAAGCCCACGTTGAGGAGGAGTGCATGCTGTGAATACTAACTTTCAGGATCATCCAAGTGGAAGTGATTTGAAACCCCACATTGGCCAAGAAACAACAGATTTCTAGACAGGGGAATTTAGCATGCAATTAGATGTTGGGAGTTGCCCTTCCAGTCATATCGCTGTATTGCATTTCACTTGGGTCACTTGGGGAAGGTGCAATAGACATCAATAGACGATGGATGATGATGGTGCTTGACGGTATGTGCTTGAGAGGCAAAGTTGAAACGGTACCATTTTATGATCCCACTTGGATTGAAATGTAGAGTGTGCAGTGTCAAAGTAGTGTAGTGTGTAGAATGGGCGGTGTGCGAAGTCTAGAGTGTAGAGTGTGAAGTGTAGGGTGGACAGTGTAGAGTACGGAGTGTTGTGGAGTGTAAAGTGTGGAGTATAAAGCGTCAAGAGGGGAGTGTAGAGTGTGCAGTGTGGATTGTAGGCGTCTAATATATCCAATCAACCACTATGTACTGGTGGTTTTTGTGGTGGTTTGGAAGTTGCTGGGGATACGTGGGATGGGTTGCAACCAGCAGCCTCTTCGGCCATGAGGACAAGCTGGAGATATGTGTGGCTCACGCGACTGGTCAGGAAACCCAGGGAGCTTCGAGATTAATGATTGGCAACATAAATGCGGTCGGTTATATGATGTTTGGTGTATTGTTGGGCCCTGGGTTTATCATATCAAACTGTTCTATCATCGAATACATTATATGATGGAGGGTAGCAACGGAAAGAATCACTAGGTTGACATATTTTGGGGTCACCCTCAGGTGGTTTACTTCTCCTGGCTTGGGATTCCAAAGAATTCCAAGGGTATGCACCAACACCAACGCCTGGTCATTTGTCCATATTGTCCGAACTTTGACTTCGAAAATTCGATAATAGACATGCAATTCTACGTGTATATATTTTTTTTGACGTAAAGACTGGATACATTGATATGCATAAAGAGAAAGAGAAAGAGAAAGTCAGGGAAAGAGACTGGCTGGCTTGAATCCCAACACCAAATCGAGGGCTATTCCAAGACATAGCAACTACATAGCCTCCATCACCGCCAGGTCCACCAATGACCATCAAGCGATGTTCCTTGGTGCGGAAGGGGTGGGTGTGGCAGAATGCTGGTACCAACATTTGCGAGGATGGAGGACACACGCGATTTTAACAATTCACCCTTTCCAATGTTTGAGATATTTTGAATTGTTCGGCCATGTTTTTGTTTGGTGGGAGATTTGCGTGTCAAGAGAAACCTCCTGAAGCTTCGCTTCAGAGAATGAAATGGAACATGCTGAGCATAAAACCGCATATACCTCATGTTTGAACCAGTTCAAGCCGGCTTAGAAGGCGATTATATTGCTAGAAGATTGCAAACTGTTTGCAGTTCGTTGCAGTTCCATCAAATTTGCATGTTGAATTTCAGGGACATAACCACGTTGCCCCGTATATCATCCACATTCCTAAACTTGCCTGGTGTTTCCTGATTTGTTGGCCGCAAATTTTGTGTCCTAAGGTGAGACCTTGAAATGGTCCGAGTCACGGTTGTGTGGCGTCTCGGACGTGACCTTGGCTGACCTCAAGGTGCACCTTTGGAACCGCTTCCTATAAGTTGGGTTAGCTCAGGTTTTAATGGTAGATGCACCTGGCTGAATTATAACGACCCCACTAATAATGGTTAGTAGGGGTACTACCCCAGAATATCCCAGAATAGCATGATTTCAGATTATAGTAAATTACTTTAATTTACCCAGATATAGGTACAGGTAGGATTATGGTGGTATATGCACTTAGCGAATCTTGGGGGTTATAAACCATTAATTATATATAAACGAAACATCACTTGAGGGACCCACCTTGTATGGTGTCCCTCTCTTTGGGATGATGACTCAAATTGACAACCTCGACATTTTCAACCAGCTGAAACCAACCACAACAGCTAAAAAACAGGGCCACTGTTTTGAAATAGTTTTTGTGGTTTATAATTCCTGCATTGTTTGCTGTCCTGTGTTGAGAGGTTTTTTGGTCAATCCATGACATGTTTTTTTCTGAGTCTTTAATGTTTTTTGTGGGTAAAAAACCATGTTTTTCTGGTTAACTCCCATGTTTATTGTAGGTAAATCCTATGTGTTGATTTGTTTTTGTTGGAAAATCCCATGTTATTTCTGGTTTGGTTGGTGAAGTCCCTGAGTGTTTCCTGGCGCTTTCCGCCACCTCCATGCCAGGAGCTTCGGGACGGCGTGACACTCATCGTCCGCTCCAGGGCTGCGGCCTTGCGTGGGGCGCAGGCGGGGACCCATGGGATCCTTGAAGATCAGTGACTCAGTGACCAATGAATGGCTGGCTGGTTGGTGGTTTGGAACATGTTTTATTTTTCCATATATTGGGAAGAATAACCCCAACTGACTTCAACTGACTAATATTTTTTAAGAGGGGTAAGTCAACCGCCAACCAGGAAAAATGGCTCGAGTTTTCATGGCTGAAGCGAGGTGGAGAGCAAGGCTGTGAAGGGTAATGGCAAAGGCCCCACCAAAGGCTCACAGGCGAGACTTGGGTCATCTTGGGTCCGATACGGAGAAGTACGCGTTGGAAACATAGCTCTGGGTCCTTTTTTAATAGGAACAAGCTATCAAAAGGCGCCCCCAAATCATAGGTAAGTTGCTTTACCACTAGGCTAACTATGTTTTTTTTGGGATGTATTTAAAGACCTAAATGGGGTTATAATATCTATATATAATTCCATTCATATAATCTTGTATGAATGGGGACCCTTCCTGCACAACGAATGAGACTGAAAAACATGAGAGGTGTTCGTGCCATGTTGAACTACCAGATGTTTTCTTGCAGCAGTGGGGAGCTGCGGACAGGCACCCACCATGTTTTATACATGTTTAAAAAAAAAGATAGCAAAGGCGGATGGCATTTCTTGTAGTGGTTGCTGCTTTCATGTAGGCTTCACTGGATATACCTCCGTTTGGTAGGTTGATTAGCTAGCCTTTTCTTGGCAACGTAAGAACATACTATCCTGCTGTCTTCTATCCAGAACTATCCCTGAACCAGAGAAACATGCATGAAACGCAGCATCAACCGAAATGCTCCCATTTAAGTTTATATGCATATGCATATATAATCACATATATATATATACACAAGTTGCATACGTATAGACTTACTGGTGCTTAGAAGGGAATGAGGGAATGATCCACGATAACTATTAAATACTCTTAATAATAATCCCATTCCCACATTCCCATCCATTCAGTACCAAGCACCAGTAAGTATATCACAATATACATGTAATGTTAGCAACGCAACAAGAAATGTCAATAAACCACCTATGTCTTGATGGATCCTGCTGAAAATGCCAGGCCGGTCGCAAGGGAGCAGCCCAGGGGCAGGGCACACAGCCCACTGTGACGGTTGGAGAACTCAGTGAACGCTAGCAACTTCCAAATTACTTCACTTCGAATGATCCCCACCATGACATTTATACATTTTCTTACTGGCAAATCTTCTGGCATTCTATCTGACATATCTTCTGGCATTCTATTTGGCATTCTATTTGGCATTCTATCTGGCAAATCTTCTGGCATTCTATCTGGCATATCTTCTGGCATATCTTCTGGCATTCTATCTGGCAAATCTTCTGGCATTCTATCTGGCATATCTTCTGG
>Ga0126342_10013716_pt1 | contig 14327 bp, 12 predicted proteins | sample Cyp1metagenome_FD_92528 | JGI IMG/M metagenome (GOLD analysis project Ga0126342, IMG submission 92528) | Coral microbial communities from Lord Howe Island, Old Settlement Bay, Australia - Cyphastrea 1 metagenome | ecosystem: Host-associated > Invertebrates > Cnidaria > Coral ...
TAAAAATATCATTTGTCAGTGGGACAAACGTTCAAGTGTTGTGGGGGGAATATGGTCCATTAAAATTGTTCTAAGTGTGGGTTTTACCAACTGGTGAGCTTGAGAAATGGCTCTCGGGGCAATTTTTTTTCAGGGGCGTTATTTTTGGAAGAAAACATGGATCATACAGAAACCTTTTTTTCAGGGATGGGTTTGTTCTATATTTTTCTGGGTTTGATCATCGAGTGTGCTATCAGAATTTCAAAAATGAACCATGTATTTATATATATAATATAGATCATGTTTTCTGGAAGATTAACCGGGATAACGATCAATGGGTGGGTTATCATCAATTATCTGCAAAATATTCAAGATTAGCGGTAATAATCTTTGTTTATAGTGCCGGACATCTACTTAGAACAGAAATTCCATTACTTAGAACAAATATCATTACACTTAGAACAGAAATCCCTTTACTTAGAACACATATCACACACTTAGAACAGAAATCATCCACTTAGAATAGACATTTTGTTATATACATTTTGTTCTAAGTGTTTTTGTTCTAAGTAGGCCCTTAGAACAAAATTTCCCAGACATTTTGGATTTTTTTTGTTCTAAGTAGATGTCCGATGCTAAATAAGTGGAGATATCCCACATATTATATATTCATACACATATATAAAAATATAATTATACATATATACACAAAAGAACTGGGGTATGATTGTTACACAATAGCTCCTTACTAAGTGGGACCCCCAAGTACCGCTGTTGGGTTGCTGGGTTGATGTTTGGGTTGATGCCATACCCTGGACGCCATTCAGTTGGAAACGAACCAGGTCGTTGCGAACCTGCCGTATCCATGCTCATGTCGTATCGATTTTTTGTAAACTTGCAAGCTCAGGTCAGGCCTACCAGACTCTCTTCCAAGTTTATGGTGACCACCAACATCCCAAAGTCTCATATTTTCTCACGCTTTTGCAATAACATTTTGCTGGGTGTTTTTCGGTTTTCTCCATCGAGACTTTTTTGCTTGTCGCACCAAGGTCCCAAAGGCTGACAGGACTGACTCTCGGAGTACCTATGATCATGGCGAACGAGCAATAAAAAGGTGTATAAATCAGGAATCCTAAGGATTCATGCGTATTTGGGGGTATATCTTGTTTTTTTAGTATGTATATTATGGAAGGTGATCGGGAAATGATAATGGATCAAAGTTATGCAGGACCTCTGGGGGGTTCCTAAAAATGGACGACCCCAGCATCCCAAACCGGTACCAATTTTTAATGATGAAATTGGGGTACCCCAATTTTGAGAACCACCCAGAACCTGAACATGAGAGATTCATGTTTCTATCCCCACAATCATGACCCCCTAATATGGCACCGTGAATTGAAGATATTCAACACCAATTAACCCCCTTTTTTGTTGATGGAAGGGCTCACATACGCAGCATTGGCTGAATCAACAGGCCAACTGCAAAAAACTTCATGATGCTTGGGAAGCTCAGTCGCTGACCCTGGTTAGTAGTTTTAACATGTTTCAATCATACTGCTTCCGTTGAGTTCCAAGAATATGTAATATATTTATTAATGTAAATAAAAAAATGTAAAAACATATAAATAAATATATATTATATAATTGCATTGCCAGATATATGCAATAACCAGAAATCATCATAAATCATCATAAATCCCCATGCCGCCATGCTGATCCAGAAACAACCATAGTTTGCTTCACCGCAGGACCACGTTCGGCGAAGGCGCCTTGCAGTCCATGTCCCGTGGTCGGGTGGCCGTTCTGTGCGCAGCTGCTTGGCGCGAAAAACAGGAGCGATGACCGGGAGATGAATCAAGGGATTTGAGAGAGCCATGGGCCCAAAGAACCAGTAAAATATCCAAATATCTATATCTATCTATATATCTATATTTACCTCTATTCTTCTATATGTCTGTATATCTATACATCTATATACATATCTTTTGTTCTATACATGCATATGATTCTTATATGCTCGCAAGGTGCAAGGGACCTTTTACTTTTGAATTCAAAATGCCTACAGATGTCAGCCGCATACGGACAGATACTACACTTGATCACAGCCTGCACATGGCCTCCCGTACTCCCCCTTTCTTCAGGGAAGAAATCAAAAAAAATGTAGGCCTAAGGCATTTGAATTCCAGTGACCTATTTAGGCTTCTTTCCTGAGGCCTGGAAGCGCCAATATCCGGCACGCATCTTCTCAGGGCCCCATCCCCTACCAGTATATTGATGCTGGAAATCATCCCATGAGTTTCCATGTGAACCACTAGATGCACTCTCAACAGCGGCCGCATGATCACCACTGCTGCCCGACTGTGATGTCATAGGCTGAGAGATACTCCCAGCAGCGTCAGCAGCAGTGCTATAGCCCGATCGTGATGTCAAATTCATTGATGTTGCCCGGGCCACAGCTGATGTGCTAGCGCGCGATCGAGATGTCATAGGCTGTGATGCTGAACCAGCATCTGCACGCATCATAGTGCTGGTGCCTGCGCGTGATGTCATACTCAATGGTGCGAGATCACCAAGCACTGCAGTGCCAAGGCCCGATCGTGAAGACATTCCTTTCGATGCGCCCTTTTCACCAGTGCTAGAGCCCGATTATGGCTGTCTCGACAGTGAAGATGCCGCCCAATGCAGATTCCTCGTAGTTTCACAATGAGATTGCCATGCTTGTTGAATCCCCGCATCATCCTTCTCATCACTCTGCTCACCTTTCTTACTGTGCCCCTTCTTCTTTCTTCTCCTTGGCAACTGATCACTCGTATGAATTCTGGCAGCTCTACGGGGCTCTTCGCCCTCGTCACTCTGCCAGTCTTGAACTCCTCTTCCACGCATCTTGTTGTGACGGTCGCGCTGTATGGAATGACTTTGCCCCACCATCATGCGCAACTCATTCACATCCGCCAGTGTCGCATAGCTGCCAGGTGGCCGGTCGGCCCTTCCACATCGTTTCTCCTCTTCATCGCTACTATACTGCAACGTCCTCTGTCGTGGTGGATCGTCTGGCCCTGCAGCTGACTTGCTAAATGATCATTGGAGCTTTTGTGTTGTCACAAACCAGAAATAGCACAGTTCTTTGGGAAAACAATTAAGTTACATTGGTGGCATTTGGCTCCCAATTGGTGGCATTTGGCCCTCATCATATCCCACCCACCCTGCTTAGTTTTGCTCATCCCAGCAAAGACTACATGCTGTGAGGAAGGCAGAAATTCCAATATTCCCACTTGCACCCATGTGGCTCCATGCTACCAGTGGTGAACATCACACCACCCAGTCCAATACAGCTCACAAAGAGCATGGTCAGACCCAGTCTCACCATGGCAATGGTGCTAGCAAAGCCAAGCTAGCCCACAAACAGCATGTCAATGTGGCAATGCTGCTAGCAAAGCTAAGCTAGCCCACATAATGAGCAGTGATGCCAGCATGGCAATGTTGCTAGCAAAGCTAAGCTAGCCCACATAAAAACATTATCATGCTAATAGCACACCAAAATGGTCGCACACACAATGGCGCACTTTGATATAACAGAACATGACACCAGGTTGGGTTGGCTAGATAACTGCAGTCACCAAATGCTTTAACAAGTTCATTTTCCCTTTATGGGTTGATAGGGTTTGGGATATGATCCAGGGTTTGGTTTCTTTCTTCCACCGTAGGCCACTCTAACATCGAATCTGCCCATCGCTGCCTCCAGGTTTGCTGGGGGGGGGGGTTTCAGGCAAAAGTTCCGAAACAACGATTTGGTGTATTGTGGCAGCCTCAAGAATCCGAGTACCAAGTGAGGAAAGTGTGAAAACTTATGCCACCACCAAGTAGAACTACTTATGCAAGGGGAATTTGTCCCAGTGACAAACCTATAGAAAATTTTGGTATTAGCAAGAACTATATCAACATTTTCTGTTTGCTTCTTGCAGTTGTGCTCCAGCCACTCTGAGTTTGGTAATTTCTTGTAACTTATTTGAAGAGATAATGCCGCTATTTGCTGTGATTATCATTAATAGTAATTATTGAATAATGCAACTAGGATATAGTTGATTCATGTTGACTCAGTGCCTTAAAGTTATTGACATGTTTCTGATAATATTGGGATAATCAATGCCCCTGGAGCTGTTTTAGTTTTACACAACCTATTATGAATGAATTGGCGCATACATATGCTTTCATCACAATGCTCAGGTCCCTTCAATGGCAACACTACAACTTCGAGTGGCCCAAGGACCCTCTATGATCAGAATGTGTCTTTGGATGTTTTAGTAAAAGGGTCTCATTGTTCCACCATCCGGCAGGATGGTTGTTTCAACCATGATGTTGGGGCTACAACCACTTCCAGGCTCGGCCAACCACCCTTTTTTCCCATCAGTGCGATTGTGAGTGTTGAGTTGATCTTGTTGTCCAAGATGATGTGGTCTGGTCCATTGTAGGCATGGCGGCAACCAGAGGTCCAAAGAGCCGTGAACTCAATGCGGGATCCTCCAGGAAGGTTCCACCCAGGTTTCACAAGCAAGTGGTCTGTAATTATGTTTGTTTTATCCAATTTATGAGTAAAAACCACTTATTTACCCACTGGTTTTCACCATATACATGGTTTGAATTAAACCCATCAATTCCTTCAATGACTATCAATTGAACTTATGGTACATAGCTTGCATACAACTATCTAATCCCATTCACTATCAATTCCGCTTATCACTATCAATTCCGCTTATGGTCGGCTTCTGTCCACACTGAATGCTTGTGGTGATTCAGCTCGTGCGCCTGCAGAAATTGAGTCCCAGTATGAAGATGAGTCCCAGGTGCCTGACTCACAGCCTGACTACCCACCCGAGTTGCTGCCTGACTCCCAGTATGAGGACCTCTGCAGTCAGCCTCTCTTGGAGGAACCCGAGATCCCTGAGACCACGGAGGGCATCGAACCAAAGATCCCTGAGACCAAGGAGGGCATCGAACCAAAGATCCCTGAGACCAAGGAGGACAACGACCCAAAGATCCCTGAGACCAAGGAGGACAACAACCCAAAGAGCCCTGAGACCAAGGATGACAGTGGCCCAAACAGCCCTGAGACCGAGGAAGACAATGACCCAAACATCCCAAAGCCCATGAAAGTGATCAGTGAAGCCCAGCGTGAGAAAAATCGTATCAACAGCCGGGCATGGCACGCCAAGTGGGTATCCAAGGGTGTTCTAAAGGTTGGCCCATCAGCCACACCGGCATCCACCCGCCCTGTGGCTCCTCCTTGTGAAGCTCCAGAAGCTCGTGCGGAAGATCTTTCGGTTTCTTCGGCTTCCTCGCTGCCCAAGGCCAAAGAGAAGTTCATCAAGGAGTGGATTGAGGCAAGCAACATGCCCAAATCCCAGGAACGGTTCAAAGCCGCTTGTAAAGCTTGGATGGAATCCCAAATCAGGGCTGATCTGTTGGGTGCAAGGTCTGGTATCCAAAAGTGAGCGAACATACTTATGGGATCTTATGGGGTGATTTTGAACTCAAACAGGTATTTCATATCTATAAAGATTATATAGTTCTATGATCTATGTATGTATGCATAGGTTGGTTATCTCCGTTTTTGTCTGTTTGAACATATTATCAGACCTATCAGCTTTTGTTTCAAAATCCAGTGGACCCAGACCCTGCTTTAGTAGCAAACCAGTCCTATGTAGGAAGTGTGCAAAGGATCCCAGGTGTCGCTGTGGCAGTTGGGGCGTTCTGCTTCAGTGACATCTGAGCATCCCCAAGCGAAAACAAGCAGTGTAGGACCACCCACAGAAAAAAGATTTTGCTGTGTGCAATCTTTTGCATCACTGTGCATCAAGCATCAACCAAGAGCAACCAAGCCAGATTCAAAATTGGTGACGTAGCAATCAACAGTAATAACATCCTTGGTTTTATTATGAAAAAATGTGTGGTACATAACCGACCCACGATTGGATGAAATGATTTCTAATTGTCAGATTTGGGGTATCTTGACCCTCTGAGGCCACAAGGACCCATCCATCCAGGGTCCTTCGAACCACCACTCGAAGTGCCATCATCCCGTTTGGGATCGGCGGGCGTGCTGTGGGATGACCAGGTGTGATGGATCATAAGTAGAATGAAGTAGATATCCTAATCACTGGTTTTGAAAAAAATATAGCACCATCATTCATCCTGTTTGCCAATACATGTTTTTTTGTGCATCATTGATTTTTATTCCATCTGAAAACATCATAAAACATCTGGTGGATTTTGGGCTGGATTTTCGGCAGTGAGACAGACAACCATCCCGAAAGTTTGTCATATCATGTAACTGGTTGATATGGTATAGTGACACAACTTTGGTGTTGGGCCCTGAACACATGTTATATATATATATACTTGTAGTACCCTGGATTTGTCCATCAACAACATATAGATGTACCCCATTTACAAAATACCCATCAACCCTACATAGGTGCACCCTGTTGACAAGTACCCAATATATATACGGTAACGACATTTAAATATGTGGAAAGTGGGCCAAGGAAAACCTTCCTGGAGGTAGTCTAAATACCTGTTTGTATATTTTAAAGTCCATATATTTAAATGTAGTTACCGTATATTTAGTTTCACACCACTTACAAAGTACCCATAAGGGATGATCCCTATTTTCATAAACCCTATGTAGATGTAAGCCATTTACATAATACCCAATGGGGGTTTTCCATCAACCTATACAGACGCACCCCATTTACAAAGTACCCAGGGTTTTGTGTTCTTTGTCAACACTATACAGATGTTCCCCATTTGTAAGCCCCTAGAATATACGAACCTGTCATATCCCAAAAAAATATATCCATACATTCACAACTTCCATGAGCCACCACCACATGTAAAACCGACATATATATATATATATATTGCAATATATATATACGCATGCGCCCCAAATTTTAGATACAAAATTGTATTTTCCATCCCATTACTATTTCATATACACATTACATATGTGAATATATGGAATCCAAGGATTTCTACCTGTTCTATATCCATGATCCATGTTTTTACCCATTCTATATTGCTCCAAACAATGAAAAAATGAAACATTCTGGGATGACAATGACCCTAAACAAAACTCCCAAGTATGGCCTTTAACCAAAACCCCCAAGTATGGTCTTTTTTAAATACCAGGAACAAACCCAAAAATACTGCCAGGCATTCCTATGGAGGAGGCCAACACAATGGTAGGCCCAAAGCTGACGACCACACATTGTGTGGGATGGATGTGGTGTTTTTTTTTTAAGAGTATATATATATATATATGATATATAATGTGTATATATATATATAATGTGATATAATGTGTATATATATATATTTGTGCTCTTGTGCGACCATTTGGGATATGTTTGTTTTTGTTTTTGACCATGCATTATGTGGGCTAGCTTAGCTTTGCTACCAGCATTGTGATGGTTTGCTATGACAATGCATTTTGTGGGCTAGCTTGGCTTTGCTAGCAACATTGTGATGGGGTGCTGTGACCATGCATTATGTGGGCTAGCTTAGCTTTGCTAGCAGCATTGCCACATTGACATGCTGTTTGTGGGCTAGCTTAGCTTTGCTAGCACCATTGCCATGGTGAGACTGGGTCTGACCATGCTCTTTGTGAGCTGTATTGGGCTGGGTGGTGTGATGTTCACCACTGGTAGCATGGAGCCACATGGGTGCAAGTGGGAATATTGGAACTTCTGCCTTCCTCACAGCATGTAGTCTTTGCTGGGATGAGCAAAACTAAGCAGGGTGGGTGGGATATGATGAGGGCCAAATGCCACCAATTGGAAGCCAAATGCCACCAATGTAACTTAATTCCATTCTCTTTCATTGAAATCCATTTTTTTCCGGAGCCAAGAGCTATGGGTTCCCACGTCGTTGAAGCCCATGACATCAACATACGTGTGAGCATTCGGGTTGGTGGGCTCAGCGGGCCGCATCTTGTTTTTTTTGCCTTTGGTTATGTATTAAGTCTGAAATTTGAGGTGCCTTGGGCCATTGCGGCCTATTTGTGGTCGGCTGCCCCAGCAAGAGCGCTCGCGTGAACATGTCAGATGTTCTCCGCTTGAGGGGCAGAAACCGCGATTTTTGGCCAGAAGTTGTTTCCTCGTCATGTTCTCCCTGGGGTGCAAGCTTGAACCAAGTTCAAGTCATGGAATCCCAGGGCAAGATGATTTCATAGCATTTGCGCTAAGAGATTTTGAAGCCTAGGCTGATGTTCTCCCTGCTGGTCTCCCAACCATGGTGAAATATGTTGATGTCCGGGTCAAAGGTATATGCAGATTTTACTCTAATAGCCCATGAATAAGAATTCCATACCTCAAAGACTAACCCCCCGGCAGCATGATGTCACTACATGGAGCTTTGACACAAAAGAAATCCATTCGACACACCGCTGGACCCTAGATTTCGTATTTCCATCGCTACGCGACAAAGATTCGGCAAAATCCAGGAACAGGTCTTCGATACCACGCTCTGATCTAAAGATGAAGATACTATGTATATATAAATATATATTATATAGAATGTGTCAGTGCACGAATGCAGCAGCTTCTTGATCATCCCTAGCTTTTTGAGCTTCAGTTTGAAAAGGTCTGGACCAGTAGCTACCCTGAAACGACCTTGACCTCATCGCCTCACTTTTTATTTTTTCTCAAAGACGCCACCTTTTGCTCCAACCAAAAATGCCTAGCAGTTCGCAGTGAACACACGCCCCTGCCCACTCTGTATGCCACATTTTCCAAAACTCCTCTCAGCTTCCATGGAAGTTCCATCGCCCTCTCATAGCTGCTCAGCTCAGGTCAGGCGGCGGTGGACGGTGAGGCGCTCGCTTGTGACGCTGTTTTTCTCGTGGCTTGTGACGTACACCTCCCCTAACCCAAAAACCTAAACCCCCCTAAACCACCTCAAAACCTTAAATATCAGGTAAAACCATCGGCACTGTCAGGTTTGCGGGATGATGAGAAAGATCAATCAACCCTAAACCCCCCCATCCCAAAACCCTAAAAAGTAGCAGTAGAACTATTGATGTTGACAGGTTTGGCACATGATTAGAAACGCATTTAGACCCTAAGCCTACCACTCCTTCCCACCCCTAGACCTTAAAAGGTAAGACCGTTGGCATTGCAAGGTGGCTCTTTCTTTCGCGATGTACCGCAAGGCACGTAATCAACACGTAATTGAGAGAGCCTCAGAGGACCCTTTGTCGCAAGTGATCGGCAAAAAGGGAGGGGTGTGCGCTTTCGTCGCAAGAGATCGGCCAAAGTTCGTCGCAAGTGAACGGCTGACCGCGGTGGACCGCTTGGAACCCGAGGACCAGTCGGGATCCATGCCAAAGACTCATGTGTAGTGGGGTGCCTTTCTAGGTGGTGGCAAACAATAACAATGCTTTCATGTCCAACCCGTGACGACGGAACAGCAAGTCGAGACTGTTGATCCCTTTCCTGTTTCAACTGCTGAATCTCTTTGACCAACATGTCATTCTGGTTCTTAAGCCTAGCTGTCTCCTCTTGAAAATGTTGAAGCACTTGAACACCAAGCTCATTTTCTGCAGATATATACTCTGTTTCCCACTACGTTCATTTTCTCCATGATTCTCATCCTTGTGGGTCACTCCGCCCTGTGCCCTCCTTTTCCATGCCCTCTCTGGTTTTCTCTCAGCCACTTCATCTTGAATCTTGACCATGTTCTACTTGATCCCCCTCCATACCCTCTATGGATTCAGTCTCTCTCACCACAGCACCTTGCTTCTCAGGCTGCGCAGTCACAAGCGTCTCAAACGGCGCCAGCTGCTCCCCCGACTCCCTACCCCGCACACCCTCCAGAAGGGATTGCCAGGCGGCACAGAGGATGATCGCCGCCTTCCATTGGGAGTCATGGGTGCCACTTGGGCCCATAACCCTCGCAAGTTGCAAGTGCACCTTTTACTCTTGAATTCAAAATGCGTACAGGTGTCAGCCGCATATGCACAGATATTACACTTGATCATAGCCTGCACATGGCCTCTCGTAATATGTATATGTATATATATATATATATATTCATCTAAATCTGTACCTATACCTATACCCATATTTTTTATCGATATATGTTCAACATATATACATATACATATATAATACGTATATATACATATATATATATGTATACTGTATACATATATATATATGTACATATATGTATATATGCATGTAATGTTATATATAGGCATAATCTGGTTCGTATGTGGGGATATATATATATATATAAATCAATATATAGCAATACTCATTCATGTTTTTCAAACATTGTTTCTTTGGGGGAATAAATCCAAACACTGTCTGGGGATCCAATGGGATGTACATGTTCCTGAACAATCAGTGTCAAGCTTCGTTGGCTATTTCCGTTGATCTCCCCGGTCATTGGGCATTTGTGGCTGCAAAATGGTACTGTATGGTTGCAGTGCCTGGAAACATGGTTGGTGATTGTTAGTGACATTCTAGTTTTCCCCGCATGGATGAACCCATGATTATTTCCTTCTACTTTTACTATTCTTTGCTCCGCTTTTGTTTCTACATAATTTTTGCCGGTACTGTGCCATCCCCCTTTTTTGCCTATCGGCATTCCCATCCCAGCTGTTCATCCCATGAAAAAATCATTCAGGTAACACATATCCCAGGATCATGAAGTGTAGTTGGGACCTGTATGGCTGTGGATCAGGACGCTGGTCCTGTTGGCGATTTTTGTCAATAAGACATAAATATCGTCGACGGGTGCTCATCCCTTTACTCAGATGAGCGAATCATAAGGTTTGTTGGTCGGACCCCCATCGTTGTTTTGAGCGGGTGAAATCTTGATTCTTGATACTCAAACATTTTCAGATTTTGGGGTTTGAATTGAACCTTTTACATGATGAACCCACGTTTCATGGTTGTAATCCCCGTTTTGGTAGAAATCCAGGATATTTTTGGGTTCCGGCGGCAGCTTCCGTTTTTCATCCAGGTCTGTGTCGTGCGCATCGGTGTGGCCACCATGTCGCTCGGATCCGCTACAACGACCCGAGGGAGTTAACATGAGACAATCATCATTGCGAATTGATCAAACAGAGGCATTTCACCAGCCAAACTGCGGGTTCAAGAAACCAAGGGTACTGGTCCAGTTTTATTCAGATCTGCAATGGTTGGAGACTTGCCACTGCAGGAGAGTGTACCCGTAGACGTACATTCCAACATCATGTACTCATGCGTTGAGGTTCAAATCCAAATAATATTTGGGTGTGTCCAAAAATAAAAAATGTTCCAGAATACCCAGAATACTTGACTCAGAAACGAAGGTCTTTTGGAATTAGGGATAACCTGTATTCACACAAACCCATTTGGGTACTTATGTAACATCTCACTCATTCTCCATCTATGGTAGATTTACTCATTTACCCAGTTCATTTTCTAACGTTTCAGGGCTGCAGACGGATTAAAAACACATTTATAATTTCAGTTAATTACACTATGTATACTGTATAATACGATACAGCATATATATACATACATAAATACAATTAAATACATAGTTACATCATGTATTTTGACTTGCTTTAAATATTTGTGTTTACTGGGGGGTTCGCAGGTCAGGCATGTCTTCGTTTTTCATACCTGTGTGAGTCTGGAGGTTGTTTTTCCATTGAGTACCCAAAATGAACAGAATCAGCGGACTTACCCGCTGGTAATTCCACTGGCAATGGAAAATCCACTATAAATGGAGGCTTTCTAGCTTGGAAAATCATCTAATGTCCACCTCTGATTTATAAACGTGGGCCCCCCCCTCTTTCACCCTAAATAGACTTAAAGCCACCATCAAACTTGTTTGTATGTATTGGTTTTCAATTACCACAATTTAAAACAAATACATAAAATGCAATTTCAAAAAAAAGGAATCCAACAATTGTTTTAGTATTGATCTAGTACTCATGTCATGGATTTAGTATTGATCTAGTACTCATGTCATGGATTTAGTATTGAGCTAGTATTCATGTCATGGATTTAGTATTGATTTAGTATCCATGTCATGGATTTAGTATTGATTTAGTATTCATGTCATGGATTTAGAGTTGATTTAGTATTCATGTCATGGATTTAGTATTGATTTAGTATCCATGTCATGGATTTAGTATTGATTTAGTAGTCATGTCATGGATTTAGTATTGATTTAGTATCCATGTCATGGATTTAGTATTGATTTAGTAGTCATGTCATGGATTTAGTATTGATTTAGTATTCATGTCTTGGATTTAGTATTGATCTAGTACTCATGTCGTGGATTTAGGATTGATTTAGTATTCATGTCATGGATCTGGGCAAATCTGGGTTTAGGGCCAAAAAAATTAGCTTTATTCAGGGTCAAACTCTAATTAGTGCTAAGGCACCTCATGGGGGTACCCTTGACGAGTTGATTTGGGATTGATTTTGGATAATTTTGAATAAAGGTTTTGAATAGAAAGAGAATCCATTATTTTTGAAAATTTGAAGTTATCAAGGTAAGATCTAATGAGCTGGCAGTATGAATTAGTACATGAAAGCCACCTCAAATAAAGCATGGACAATTTTTTTCAGCCACATCTGGGCAAATCTGGGTTTGGGGCCAAAAACAATTTGCTTTATTTAGGGGTAGTTTATTATTTAGTTTGGGAGTTTTGTTAGCTTTATTCAGGGTTAGTTTATAAATCGTAGGTCAACATTATAAATGGTGGATTTTTAATAAAACACTTGGTGGAATGAAACGAGCAGCTTCCGAAAAGTCCCTGCGCTCAACCGGCCATGGCTGGTTTTTGGTCATCGAGGTTAATGATCAACGGCAGCATTTGGTTGTCTCGCACGACCTCCATCAGTTGCTGGGCGTGCCAGGGGTTCGCGTCGAGGTCTCCTTGTGGGAACCTTTCCAATTTCCGGTAGTTTTTGGATATTATATAATCTTATATAATCTTATATAATATTAAATAATATTATATAATATTATATAATATTATTTAATATTATTTAATATTATATACTATAATATTATATAATATTAAATAATATTATATAATATTATATAATATTATATGGATTATATAGATTATATATGACAATATTGGTATTTTCCATCCAGTTTAAAGTTGGCTAATTGTTCAACTTTGACCCTTACACGGATGATTTTGGGTGAACATAATTGGTAAAGTGTATGGGGAACCCATTCATGGCTGTGGGTCAAAGCTACTTGCCTGCAAACCACTGGCTCACGCCAAATTAGTCCCACACCAATAGCAACATGCTTTGGAAGGTAGAGAAAGCATGAATTTTGGGGCGCGCCGACGCATGGCTTTAAATCAACAGGCCGCAAAGTCGGATGGTCAGACAATGTTTCACATCAGCTGATCAGACATTGGTCCAACGATACCACTGATTTTCTTTTGTGGTCAGCTCTCTTTGCTCAGTGGTTTATGTGGTTTCATCATTTGAACACCATCCACTCTGGGATGATTCCCCATAGTTATAGTGGTGATATCATATTATGTCCCAACTTTTGGGGCTAAAAGTGCATGGTTCGCCAGTGATACCATGGTAAAATTTTTGTGTTGCCATGGTTATGCCTGCCAAGTTATACTGAGTTATACTTACCTAATTAGTATGGTTATGCTTATGTTATAGCCATAGATGGGCCATCACAGCGCACTGGCGATGAGGTGAACTGATGTTGAATGCAGTGGCCTTGGAGGTGAGTGATCACCATGGCGCCGCAAGAAACGAAGTCATGGTCTAATGACTGGATGATTTGGGGTAATTACCTGCTCCCAGCCTAGGAAACCTCCATATGTATATTAATGATACGGATAAATAATAGGAACACTTTAGGCTTTTCATGGGCTTTAATGGGATCTAGTGGGAGGAATAGCCAACTTAAGTCAGGAAAATGGTGGAATTAACCATCAAAAATGGGGATGATCATCTATGTATAGTGATATTTCATGGGGAAATAGTGGGATATTGCCAAAACCCCTGTTGATTGGTGATAGCGGGTTATACTACCTAGATGATTGGGGATTCTTATAGCGCATATTGGGATACGTACACTAATCAACCAGTTTTTTTGATGGGATGGAATAGAGTATTCGAAGGAAGTTTAGAAGTTAAACTTCCGACAATATGGACAGATGAAAAGCAGAGCAAGGAAGAGGCAGAGAGAAGAGAAAGATTAGAAGAAAGAAGAGTAGAAGAGAAAGAGTAAGAAGAAAGAAGATGCAGATGCGCGAAAAGGTAGGAAAGTCGCGAAACACTGTGTTTTTCCAATGA
>Ga0126342_10013717_pt1:5000-14326 | contig 14326 bp, 8 predicted proteins | sample Cyp1metagenome_FD_92528 | JGI IMG/M metagenome (GOLD analysis project Ga0126342, IMG submission 92528) | Coral microbial communities from Lord Howe Island, Old Settlement Bay, Australia - Cyphastrea 1 metagenome | ecosystem: Host-associated > Invertebrates > Cnidaria > Coral ...
CCCATTCCCAAATGGGTGTACTACATTAATGCTATTTAATAGTGCCATTTTTCCGCGGCTTCAGGTCCCCCTCAGTGGTGACCCCACAGCTGCCTCCAGCGGCGACAGCAGCCACGTCTTCGAAAACGTCCCGAAGCTCAGGGAGACGACTTGCTGGTGGAGCTGGTGGAGGGTTGAGAACCAACATCTTGGGAATGGTTTATACAACCCATTCATGGTGATTCAATGGGAATACTGTCAACCCCGGATTTTGCTAAACCATGGTTTATTAATTAGGGGGATATTCCCCCAATAGTCATGATTTGATACTTAAATGGTACCTTCCCAATTAAACAGCCTGGGGGTTCATTAATCCAGGGTTGACATTATGTTGGGAATATACCCCTTTGGTAATTTGACATAGCTATGGAATCATGGAACATGCTTCATTTATGTTTGATGTTGCTATTGAAATGGTGATTTTCCAGAGCTATTTTAATATTCCAGAGGGTGACCATCAACCCATATGGATTTTTGAATGGATGATAGCCCAGTTGAAAAAATTGAGGTAACCCTATTTGGGATTTATTCACCAGGCTTACCAACCAGCTCTCACGTGGTGCCCCATAGTTTGAAAAAAAAGGCTGATGTCACTAGGTCGGCTACGAAAAAACTGTGATCATAACTATGGCTAGACTGGCCAGATGGGTAACAAACCAACTTAAGACTAGCACCACCTGTAGGGAGATTGATGTGATATTGCTGGAGATGTTGATGTCAATGGATTGCTTTAAGGAAAAGTCTACAGGAAACCATGGTTTTTACCATCAAATATAGGGGTTTCCTGTAAATTTTCCCATCTTCCAATTCTATGATGATGGAATATTACGACAACTTATATAATATGATATGTGGGTGAATGGAAAAGGCGAGGTATGATCCCCAAAATAGGCTAGGGCAATAGCTGCGTTGGGAAAATGATGATTTTCAGCAATCGATTGAAGGAGATACGCCAGGATTCAAAGCCATAAAGTTGCCATAAAGTACTTGGTGATCCCTCCCAGTTTGCTATGGAAAATGGCAATTTATAGTTGATATACCCATTAAACATGGTGATTTTCCATAGTTATGCATAATTATCTGGTTGGTGGTGACTGGAAAGATGAAATTTTATGACTTTCCATATACTGGGAATGTCATCATCCCAACTGACGAACTCCATCATTTTTCAGAGGGGTAGGTCAACCACCAACCAGTACTCATTTTACCAACATAAAATTATGTTTCAGCCAGGGTTGGTTGCTACTCAGAGGTTACCTAGCCATTCCATTGGTTCATTTCAGTTAATTATTATTCTTTTAAGGATGTACATAACAACAAATGTGGGTAAGACAATGCCATATTTACCATCCCCCAGTCATCACCATTTTTATAGGTGGTATAGTTACCATTCCCAGTCATGGGTGGTTTATGGCATTGTTTTACCCCCAGTATATTCCCATGATATCACCATTGTTCATAGTAAAATCATTATTTCCCACGAAATATTCCCATTGATATTCCCATGATCTATAGTTGTTGGAGTTATGTCTATCATCATATCCCAACTATAGATCATAGGGAATATCAATGGAATATCTATAGATCATATTGATAATTGATAATTCCCATTGATAATTCCCATTACTGATCATAATATACCATAGTTATAGCTATGTCCCATGTTACACCATAATATACTGCAGCTTAGCAGGGGGTCTGGGAGCTAACCGATGCCATACTGAATTGTTCGTCACCAAGGCGGCCGAAAGAAACCTCAAAAGCACAGGTTGGGCGGTGGTTTTTGGGGTCGTCTTAAGTGGTCCATGTTGGTCCATACGCTGAACTATGGATAATAACCATAGACATATACATACACTATATGTGTATGTATATATATATATACAAACATACATACATACATACATTACATTACATTACATTACATTATATTACATTACATTACATTACATTACATACATTACATACATTACATACATTACATACATTACATACATTGCATACATTACATACATTACATACATTACATACATACAAACATACATACATACATACACACATACATACATACATACATACATACATACATACAAATATATATATATATGCTAGCCCGTGTTTTGAAATTACCTAAGATGGGATTTTGAATGCATGCCAGTTGACCAAGATTGTGTATATGTCGGCTCGGTCAGTGCCACAGCGTCGCGGTTTATTGATTGGTCCTCTTTTCACAACCTTTGAAGAAAAACACTACCTTCATTAAGTCTTGTCTTAGAACAAATTACTGATGTTACCATGCAGCTGTTTGCTATTGTTTGCTCGCGATGGGAAGGAATATGGAAGGAGGGAATCATCCCATGATGACCAGACCTTTCAAATTGAAGAAACTAAAATACTTCAGCCAGATAGTGTGTATAAATGTGTATAATATATATATATATATATATATATATATTGTATATAATATATATATATATAATATACGTGTGTCAACAAATATTAGCGTGTCTTAGTTTTCTTTTGCCGGTTCAACCTATCACAAAGTGGGAAGCAGGAAGCTGACAGTTTCTGGATGATGAAAACCAAGTAACCAAAAAGGGAACAACAAAAACAAAGCACACATAAATACGCATCAAGTCAAAATCCTGGCCAAACGATACCCTAAAATAGCTGCTTAGCAGATGTTTAATCCCCCAAAAGGTTTTGAACCTTTCCCACATGAATATATTCAAGAGTCAATACATCAAACTTCCAAAACAGAACACACAGCCCATATCCTCCGCATGTGGCATATCTATACAATATCTGGATCATTTTCTTTCCGGTAAATGTAATACATATTCAAAACATCGATCATCGGGGATATGAGAATTGGGATCTGACCAGTAACAATATGTATTTGTTTCTGGGACATGAACCTGTAAAGAATGATAAACAATTGTATTCGATTAGGATTTGATCGATGAAGTTGGGGTATTTAATCACTTGAAGCACTGAACATATTTTTAATCGGTGATATAACCAATATTATCTGTAGTGGCAATGCAGGTGGAATATGCAGTATCTATTAGAATTGATACTTAACAACTAGCACGTGGTTTCTAAACTTCTAGATTCATAAACCATCACCGACCTTATAGAAGTTATTATATGTAGATAAGTAGTAACCCAACAGATAGTTAAGAAGTAAGCATTATAATTTCATCTAACAAACCAAGTAGTAAAGCAACAATAACTCCACATGCAAAGGAAGCATATGGCTAAGGGTGGAAGTAAGGCACCAAGCCACCCAGGGACATAGACTGAAGAGCTGGCACAAGGAAATGAAGGTTTCCTAAGTCATGGGGGTACCCCTAAAGCATCTTTTGTTGTGATTTTCCCTTATAAACCATCCAGCTATGGGGGTACCCCCAATTTAGGAAACCTCCAAATGAACTGGAAGTAAGGTGGAACTGAACTGATTGGGTCTGGCCTCAAGAGCATCGGAGCCAGAATGCAATAGTCCTTCATCAGCTGCTCCACCTCCACATCTTCTGCAATCGGGGGGTTCTTTTAGTTCGGGGTTTGCCCAGAGTTATGGCCCGAGTCATACCAGTTATAAATACTAAGTCATTCAACAAAGCCCGATTGATGGAATCTATAATACCATAGAAATCACCAGTTACAACTACTGGTTGGTTGTTTGGAACATGAATTTTATGACTTTCCATATATTGGGAAGAATAATCCCAACTGACGAACTCATGTTTTACAGAGGGGTAGTAGGCTCAACCACCAACCCGTATGGAAATCCTAGGTGACTTATCTGATTTAGAGCTGATTTAATGAGATTCACTTGACTTCACCACTGATTCACTTGTGTAACAAGAAAGGAACCACCAAGTAGGTATACCACCAACCAGATGGCCCAGTCACTGCAAGTCACCATAGGCCGCACCGGCTTCGGCTTCAACGGCTTCGGCGCCCGCTTCGACGTTTTCGACGGTGCAGGGTGCGGCCGCGCGGCAGGGGCGCTCTGAAGCTGCCTTGGTGCGGGGTCCCGATGAAAGGAACGCCTGGTGGTGATTTGATGGTGTTTCATTAAGGAGAAGATAGAAATTGGGATTTTCCGTAAATGATGGATCCCCAAAAATGGTTGGTTGATAAGTTTATAATGGAACATACCACTAAAATGGATGATTTAGGGATACCTCTATTTTAGGAACCCCCCCAAATTGTTTTTTCTTTATGGAACTTAGATGGCGATTTGTTGGGACTTACATGGACTCACCGTCTGGTTTTTCAACATAGCGAACTGGAAAGCATTGCCCATTTAGTTTGATGATTTGCCTACTAAACATAGTGATTTTCCACAACTAGATTAACATACCAAAAGATAATCAAGGAGAACGTGTTTTATGTTGGAGACTTACATGGTGATTTAATGCCATGTCACCAAATCTTTGGTGGTATAATAACTCCAATAATTCAGGTCTATGTATGTTCAAAGTAGACCTGAATAGTTTTTGTTGTTGATTTACTATTGGGGATGTCAGTTGGTTTACCACCACTATTCACTCTTAGATGCATCTACCATAAATGTCCATAAACCCTTTAGTTATTAGTTATTAGTTACTGAATTTCTAACCAACGTTACGGCGGTCACCAATTCTGGCGCAGCACCGTGATTCGGAATGATATGGTGAACAGTGGTGAAACTGATGAATTATCGATAGCAGCTGGGGTGAAAACAGATACCATGGTAAAATTTGGTAAAATATGGTATTTTCAAAAAAAAAGGGAATGTGAATGATCTCTGTAGCTGTTGCAATGGCTATATGTTGAAATAAATGTTTCCCAAGTGAGCTGTATGAAAAGAATCTTAAGAATTTCATTGTAGGGGGTTCTAATTGGTTGTGTTTTGGTTGCCATTTATGTTATATAATTAAATTGTATCTTGTTTCTAAGCATCATGTACATGTGTATATATATATAATATGTATATAGCATGTTGTGTTGTCTATTGTTTTTCTGAGTTTGATATCCATACTCCTGGATGAATTACCAACGCACTGGCCATCTCATTACACATGACACTTAGCAAGTAGGGACCATCCTCATGGTTTTACCAAATCGTAGCTGTGTTGGACCGTGATGTCTGTGGGTGAGTTTGAAGCGGCATTCATCGTGCTTGAGACAATGGATTGTGTCAGTTGCATAAAAAGGGCAACTGCAAGTGCTTTGATGTGAATCAACTGTTGGTTGTAGATGTGAAAGAATCCACATGCCAAGTGTCAAACTGTCACCTTGCAATTCAAAACGATCCGCATAAGATGAAAACCATGATGGAGATAGTCGCCAGTGCATTTGATGGGGACTTCACCATCTTGAAACAACTTTCAATGTGTGGCAGTCGAAAGTGAAATCCTGGTTGGTTGTTGGTTGAAGTTGGTTGATATCCCATGATATCGATATCCCCATAGTGAAGTTCATGTTGGTCAAAGCTTCCCAGCTTGCTTGCGGTGCAACTAGCTTGCGGTGCCAGGGCTAATAATCCAGATTTTGAATGTTCAGTGATCCAGATATTTGGCCCGTTTGACTACCATTTTGGCTGTTGTCCTTGACGGTAAGGTTTGTACAGCTAAGTGGGTTTATAACTCCAATACCTGGAGTTCATGGCAATTGTAACTATGATTAATGAGGTTTGGCTAGCCTTTCATATGTTTGATCTGCAAAACCAAGGCACAAATGCAAGGTTCACCGTCTCACCCTGCAAGGTGCCTTCAATTTCTTAGAAAGATTGCTCCCAAGCGTAAGCTGCTCTTTACAAAGGTGGCAACTAAACTTGTTGCCTTGCAGATGATACACAACCCCTTCATATTTACATAATATACAATATTAAGATATCATATGTAAGTAATAGATATGCATATTATAATTGTAAATAAACATTTAGATATACCAAAAAAATCCTCAAAAATCGGAGTTCTTTCAACCAAGCGGTCGCATACCTTTAGATCTCCAGCGGTCGTGAATTTTCTGCTGCTCCTCTCAGGTTTCGGGCGTGCCTCGCAGGCGCTTCCAGTCGATGCTTCACCAGTCGAGCGAGCGATCGCGTGAACCGAAACGCCTAACAAAAAAGTAGCTGAAAAAACTAGGGTTTATGGTATATGGTTGAATTCTATATTGAATTCGATTGGGTTTATGGTAGATATAACTATAGATAACTATGGTTTATGGATGTTTATGGTAGATATGGTTGAATTCTATTGAATTCGATTGGGTTTATGGATGTTTATGGTAGATATAACGAACTAGTTTTCATGGGGTTATTTCATGGCTTATAAACCAACTTATAACTGGGGTACCCCAATAGCTGGATGGTTTAAAATTGAAATTACCAGATATTAAATGGATGATGAATCCAAATTAGTAATATATATATAGATACCATTGTTTGTTTCATTGGATGATTTGGGGGTAGCCCTATTTTAGGAGGAAACCTCCGTATTGATGTAGTTCCAATATAGTTTCATAAACTTCCATAGATGTTATGTGGATGTTCAACGTGGTGATATATAATGATATATAGCTAAATTTTGGCAGAATCCTTGGACCCAGGAAGAATCAAAGCTCGAATTGGGAATCACATATCCAATTTGCAGCAAAAATTAATTGGCACATATGCTGTAAGAATCTGTCATATATGGGAAACTAATGGAAATTAAGGTTCTTAACCACCATCGAACCCTAATAAACCCTCCAGAATTTGAACCTAGCAATAGGACACAACGAATTTCAGTTGATGATTACTGTACATATCCCATCTATGTTCCCACTAAAAGTGCAGATTGTCCAGCAATGTTAACTTATCAGAGGGTACAAGCTAGGGCCCAATAGATATATATATATATATTATATTATATATATACTATATATATATATATTATATATTATATATATATATATATATATTATATATTATATATATATATATATATTATATATATATATATACATGCGTGCGTCGTGATTAAAGCAATCGTTCACGGTGGGTTTGTTTATACAATGCCTCATAGGGGAGAGCCACCTTGCAGGACCTATTCTCCCAATTTCAATCATTATCCTAATTATCCCAATATCCCAATAGGTGGCTCTCAATTAATTATGGTATATTGGGATATATTGGGAGAATACCTGGGATATTCTCCCAATTCATTAAAATATTCATATTCCAATATATCCCAGTTATATTCCACTTAATATCCCATTGAAAGCTTATTTTTTTTCGTAGTTAAGTATGGTTTATCCCAATATCCAATTATCAGTCTTGATTCTTCAGGCATCATGGTATTAGATTATGGAGAATAAACACCGGATATCCCAATAACATCCAATACCTGGATTAGCTGAAGATGATATGTTGCAGTAATAGTATTCCCAACGGGAAATCCACGGTTTGCGGAATCTATAGGGAGTATTGTTTATTTTCGGGGGGTCCTTCAGTAAATCCAAGTTGAGCATGGAATCTACCATCCTGTAATCAAAAACATGGCAGCCTGGAAAATCGGCCAGTTGGAGCATGGATTTTCCCATTAAATTTGCATTGGATTATAAGCGATTTCTCATTGCCACGATTATCAGAAGGTGAAGGAAATGGAATAATATGCTGGTTAGTGGTTTGGAACATTTTTTACTGTTCCATATATTGGGAATGTCATCATCCCAACTGACGAACTCCATCATTTTTCAGAAGGGTAGGCTCAACCACCAACCCGTATGGAAATCCTAGGTGACTTATCTGATTTAGAGCTGATTTAATGAGATTCACTTGACTTCACCACTGATTCACGGCTTTCTGAATGTCACTGGGGAGCCGTTCACCGATTTTGTCAGGCCCTGGGCGCCTGTGGCGGTGCCGTCCTCAGCCAAAACATGACATATGGACATTAGAATTCATGGGTGATCAACAGTTTCGGCCATTTTGAGGGTTTATAGCATCCCACATACCGTATTAGAGCCGCAATTTTAAGAGCCCTAGAAAATATTGGTGAATCCCTCATGTTTGGACATGGGATGCCCCAAATGCCAATGGATTGTCATCATCTTCCCCATTTAAATGGCTATAACTGGGGGTATATCGCATTTTCACACACACACATTTATATAATATACCTATATATGAAGTATAGATACAGAATGGGGGCCCCCAAGATAGCGTTCAGTTGCCTTATAGGTGGCTTAACCATGGTTATGAACCAACTTATAACCGGGGGGGTGGGCCTGACACCATCAGTTGATGCGGGAGAGACATCCATTAGCTGCGCTGGCTTCAAGATGGCTTTGGACCCATCGCCATGTGAAGATATCATGGTCATGATGTTGACATGGGTACCTCATATATATGAACTATATATATATGTATATACATATGATGTATATATATATACTGTATATATATATACGCATTATATATATATAGATAGATAGCTATAGCGTGTTCCGATAGTTTACATAGCCCGTAGAATTGGACGATGCAATCCTGAAAGGATTAGCCAAGTAGTAGCTAAGTCTGGCCCGAGGGAACAAGTAGTGGCCTGGCCCACAAGACCATGGCTCCACATAGACAGATTGGTCCAGGGTGGTGCGCTAAGTTGGTGAACATACCCTCTGGTTATTTAACATAGCCATGGGAAATGGCCCATTTATAGATGGTTTACCTACTAAAAATGATGATTTTCCATGGCTATGTTAGTCATAACCAGAGGGTAATTCCAAAAAGTAGGCTTGCCGGTAGATATATCCATCTGGGTAAATTTCATTCCGACCGAACCCTGTTCTCCCGAAGCCTGGAAATCATGATTAAGACTTAAGATTCGGGAATCATCCGAAGTTGGTGGCCGCACTCTTCAGGTGAGTGAAATAGTCTAATCTACTCAGATTTAATGGCCTTTAAATGAGAATTTTCAATGGGTTTTAATGGGTTAAATATCTATGGTTAATGAGGTTACCAACTTACAGTCGGCCCCTGGTAATCCTCGAAGCGATGAGGCCTTTGGGCCTACTGTGAGTGTCCTATTTTTTACAGAAAGGATTCTATGTGATGTGATCATCACTGTATGTTTGTAAACATATGTATATATATATATATATTGATACATACATACATACATACATACATACATACATACAGACATACAGACATACAGACATACAGACATACACACATACACACATACACACATACACACATACACACATACACACATACACACATACACACATACACACATACACACATACACACA
>Ga0126342_10013718_pt1 | contig 14326 bp, 16 predicted proteins | sample Cyp1metagenome_FD_92528 | JGI IMG/M metagenome (GOLD analysis project Ga0126342, IMG submission 92528) | Coral microbial communities from Lord Howe Island, Old Settlement Bay, Australia - Cyphastrea 1 metagenome | ecosystem: Host-associated > Invertebrates > Cnidaria > Coral ...
CAAACTATTGTCTTGCACTTCTCACTATTTTGTCTTGATACTCCTCTTCTCGACTGCCTATAACACAGCTTTCATATATCGTTTCTAATATTGCGTCTCCATACTAACAAGAGAAGACCCTGTTCCTCTACGCTCTCGGGCCATCCGTCGTCTAGTTTCAGATTTGTTTAGGGTTTGCGCGGGATTGGTTTAGATTTTCTTTAGGGTTTATTTAGGGTTTGTTTAGTTAATTTTCGTGCTATTTAGGGTTGTTTTAGGGTTTGCTCACGGTTGTCTTAGGGTCTATTTAGGGTTATTTATGGTTGATTTAGGGTTGGTTTAGGGTTTGTTTGGGGTTTATTTAGGGTTAATTATTTAGGGTTAGGTTAGTTTGGGGTTCTTGCAAAGTCTTGCGGCTTGTGGAGGTTTCAGTTAACGGCTCGAAACACTGCAAATTACAGAGGATATCTTTAAGATACGCTTCAAAATGTAATTTTGGGGTAAGCGCAAAAATGCAATGAGACGCAGGTAAAAACCATATTTTGCATGCTCGCAGTGTTCGAAAAACACGCACGGAAACAACTCAGCTAATTGCAGTCCCGCATGGAATTCCGTGCATTTCGCCCCCTAGCGAATTATTTCTTACGTATACATCATCCAATCTATAGATCCGAAAGATTGATATGTACATACATGTATACATATATATATATATAACAAATATGTACATATATACATATGCATATATATATATAAAGATAGATAGATCGATAGATCATTCGACCCATGCCGTGGCGCCAGGACGCCAGTTGCACTCAACTGGTGACTGCCATGAGCGATCAGCTCATGAAGCGATACTGTCGCTGGAACCCAGTGGTTCCCACCGGAAATGGTGATATCTCCGTGGAAAAGGTATCATGGATGGATAATATAGGAATAATGTGGAATATCATGGGAATATGATATATAATGATATAATATATATATATATATGTATACAATGATAATGACTGTGGATGGGCCAGCGAAATCCTGCACCAGTTGATGGTAAACATCCCATGACTTATGTTGAAAAAGCATCCAAGCTTGGTGGTGCAGGATTTCCCAACCATCCACAGGGATATCATGGGAATATGTTATGGAATATGAATGGGAATATCATGGAAATATTGATGAACCATGAAATCCATGACTAAATAATGGTGAAAAATTGGCATTTAGCAATCATTTAATGGGAATATAATGGGATACTCAATAATGGAAATGGGGGATCCCCATGTCACCATAGGTTTCAATGCTAAATAGGGGGGTACCCATATGGACGTGATCAGCAAATATTCAAGGGATCCAACCGTAATCCAACCATCGAAACAGTGGATTTAAACATTAAAAACTGGGATTTAACTGTCCAAAATGGTAGAGTTAACCAATGTTAATCCAGCTAAACCTCGACTGAATTCCATGAATTCATTGATTTGGGGGTATAGAAAAGGGATATTTCATGCCTAACCTGGGATATTTCATGGGATATAACCAGCATATCCTGAGGCGGCGACCTCAGGATGAACGCAAAGAGCTGCGATGAAGGCGGCGGTATGGGATTCGCGCTGGGATTTCCTCGGGGAAATTCGGGTAAGCTGCGGTGGTAACTGGTGGTCTAAATAAAATAGATTCAAATAGATGTTTTTTACCAAGGAAAATGGTGAGTTTCTTATGGTTTGTTTCCATGTTTAAAGACTGAAAATGCTAGTAAATGGAATAGATCACTAACAAACCGGTTGGTGGGATGCTGAGTCAAGTGGTGATGGGAATTCAGCTAGGAAAAATGTGGCAATGTGCATTGTAGCCTGTAAAAAAATGGGAATGGAACCAGAATGAATTCACCATGGGATGAAATCGAGAAATCTTGACTGAATAAAAAGCAAAGATTCTTTACATCGAAGTTTGAACATGGAACATGGACCCAGAATGACCCAGATATCGTTGATCCCCAAATTGTGCCTGCAGAAAACAACGACGCTGTGAAGAAGGCTTTGGCCAACAAGATGCCAGGGATCTCAGTCCCAAAACACCGGAAGAAGGGATTCACCTTGAAAAAAATGTGACCAAACTTATAGGGATATCATGGGATATGGATAGCCAGCAGTATGATATTTGGGTCTGAAAAGGGGTATCATGAAATAGCCATGTCCATGTGAAGTGCAAGGATTCGCCCTCAAGTTCGGTGTTTTTCCCATCATGTTTCAGAGAACCCGAAATGTCGGATCCATCCTTGGGGGTTAAAATGGGATCGATTCCCAGCACGTCGGAGCAGCGGGGCTGTGAGCAAATCATCTACCCCAGTGAAAAAGGTTGTCTCCATCCAATTCCAATTTTTGCTGAGATCAATCTTTGCCGATAACCCCCCCATGTTTTGTTGTTTTTTCCATGGCGAGGTTGGTTTCATCTCTATTTTTTCTTGCATTCATCCCCACTTTTGCTTGGTATCAGTTGTATCATATATCATCATACATCCCCACGAGAATCCCTGGTGTTGGGCCATGAATGACCATTTTAATCCATTTTATATGGCGAATCTTCGACTGCCAACAGCCCATTTTTATTGTAAGGTTCAGCCACTGCGGTGCATGGTGCCTCTTCGACTTTGACGACCCCAGCATCTCTTTCGGTGCATCGGCTTGAAGACTGATGAAATCCTCTCGAAAATGATATAAAAACAATAAACTTGTGGGGATATCACAGGATACAATGGGATAACCAACATTATCATGATGACATTGACATTTCGGTGCGAAAATAGGAGAAACTGATTGCCATTGAGGGAAACGATACGGTGATCCATTGTTATGGGTCAAATTTAGGGTACCCAAAAAATGGATGGTGAATATATGGCCAAAGCCAAAATCTGTGGTCACCTGTGGTCACCTGGACCTGAAATTTTGACCGGCCCATGGCCCATATCTCATGGACGAAAAATTGGAATTGAGCCAACAGCAAAGGCAGTCTCACCAGCAATTGGGGACTCCATGGTTCCATCGCAGCATAGCCCCATGCAACTACTGAGTCTGGGCCTAACCAGTAATATGCCATGGAAAATTCACACCAAACACCCGAGGTGTTGAGCTGTCACCGTGACACAAAAATGAACCGATTTTGCCACAAGATGCTGCTTTACCCTACAGAAACAGGGGGGTTCCCCCCCGATCAAAGTTGGGAGATGAATCAAATGAGCTTAGCGACTGCCATAAATCATTAAAACTTCAAATAGCCTCCAATTTACTCAAAGGTGGCTGGAAAAATCCCTCATTCAGTTGGATGAGTTTCCCTGTACATGTTTAAAAAGACTCCATTGGTATGTGATGTCCCAGCTATAAACCTCCATTTATGGTGGATTTTTCCCATGAAAAACCTCCATTTTCGGGCATGATTTCGATCGAGGATGGTGGCCCGAGAGCAGCTGCTGGAAGAAAGGAGGCCACGACGACGTCATTGAACCAATTTTCAGTGGCAAAGGCTGAATTTAAGCCATGAAAGAATTGGGGGATGGTAGAAAAGCATGATGGTTTAAATCAGTAGTTTGATGTATAATTTATGGATAGAATGATGTATAAAAAGTATAAACAACATGAGTGATGTATTCAATGTATTCATCATGAGATCATTCCTCACTTTCAGGATGTGAAGGTCACCCTGAAGAGAGTGGGGCACAGCAGTTGAAGGCCAATTCCTGCGAGGTCCGCCGTGGGACGGTGGGACATTAAAAAAAGGTGCTGCGTTGAACCCAAAAAAGGGTGAATGACTAGGCTTTATGGTTGATGATGTTGATGATGTTGATGTCTTATCTAGAATTGGATGTCAAATCCACTTGGGAGAAAACTAGCCTAGAAGCCTAGAAGCCTATTGTTCAGTATAGCCATCCCCCAAAAGATAGAAAAATGTTTCCATGTGGTTATAGATTCTATTTTATACTTATTTCATTCTTATTTCCAGATGTCCCACTTTTCGACTTTTCTATCCTTCTTGGGCTTGCTGTATAGATTGACCTGTTCAAATCCTAGCCGCTAGCCTCAGTTGACCACTACCACGACAACGACCACCAGCACCAGCACTTCGACCACCACCAGCACCACCATCACCTCCACAGCCCGGAACCATGGTGAGGGTGATCCTTTTTTTTCGCCATGTGGACCATGGAACATATGTTGGATGGTTTGTATATGGATGGTATTTCCTTTAACTGTTGGGAAGTCGCATTGTTTGGAAGTTGACCATCCCAGGTCAGCCATACCCATCGCAGTTCAGATACTCACCATGGCTGAAGTTCAAATAACTTGAATTAGGTATTTTTAAGATATGTCCATCCTTGCTGAGTCAAGATTTCCCCATGAGCATCTTCAACCACAAGTAGTTCAACCACCTGGCAGTCATCAGCTGCGTCGCTGCAGGGATCATACCATCTCCATCTTTTTTCCATGGGGATTCAACCAACCCCACGAAGCTGACCCCCCCAAGTTATGAATAGGCTCTTATGAAAATGGTTCTTGGTGGTGAATTAATCCACCAAAACCAAAGCCAGGCCTCCAATAGAATCAGTCTTTTCAGTGGGGTTACATCCCTTCTATTCCCTCATTCTCCGAGTTTTTTGTTCAGAATCCACACTTGTCGGTGGAGAAGCCCAAGTGGTTGTCCACCACCCAGTCCACGACCACCACCTCCACCACCACGGTGACGACCACCACGGTGACGACCACCTCTACGGTAACCTGGCGGTGAAAATGGCTTTGTCTTGAAAAGGTTCCTCCAAATCCATTGGTTGATCATGGTCATCATGGTCAATCAGTTTCCCTATTTTATTTGTACCATTTAGAGATATTTAGAGTGTGTACAGTTCTACACCATTTTCAGACCCAAATGTTAGTGGGACATCCAGATTCTGTAGCTTCTCATCTTTTAAAATCGGACAGGAAATTTTGACCATCACCATTCCAAAAAATTCTTATGACAATCTTGAGCTTTGGCTGAGCAGCATCGACCTTAGGGGAAATTCATGTCATCCTCAAGGCGACTGTTCCAACTGTTTCATTTCCATTTGGGAAGATCACTGACTTCCGCATTTTTCCAGCTTCAAGCGCTCCAGCCGTGCTGAGATTACCAGTACCTCAACCACCACGACCAGCACGTCCACCACGACCACAACCACTTCCACGGTGCCACGGAATCCGTGGACAGTTGGCGCCAAGTTTGTGGCTTTAGACCGAACTCATCTTTTAAGCAAATTCAATATCCGTATTTTACAAACCAGCTTTAAAAAATAGTTCTTTTTGCGTATCTAAGATTGGCCATGGGTCATTGAACCCTGGGATGATGCTTTTCAGTTGACTCAGATGTGTTTGTGGGTTGAAACCCGAAAAGCAGCAAAAACTTTGATGGTCTCGCGGTGAAAATGATCAAAGTCAGTTTGGTACCATTGGGTGGCACCATTTTTTTAGAGTGCTCAGATGTCTAAAGTTGAAATCACATCGAATTTCTGCCAAAGTCCTTCAAATGCATTGATAGCAGTGGGGCCATGGCATATTGAGACGGACTAATATCAGCAAGGGCCCGAAGATTGCCATGCAGGAGTTCGTTTCCAGGTCACCCGGAATTGACCCACCGCTCCAGACCACTACGACCACAAGTACCAGCACCACTACAATCACCTCCACTACCACCACCAGCACCAGCACCACCACTGTGCGGCTTCCAAGTCGGCCCCTGTTGACTGGGTATTACACTACCCAGGGGACTATCATCCATTGTGGGAATCCCTATTAAACAACCAGTAAAAATGGCTTGACGATGCTGAGGTGACGACTACCACTACCACCAAGACGACCACCTCCACCACAACCACCACCACCACCGAAACGGTGCGCACGGCGTCCACGGGGACAGGGTGGTGCCTCCCCAGTAGTGTAGAAAGCTATCTATGAATATATGCACCAATATGCACCATAGATCCATAGATATCCATAAATCCTATTAGGTATATAACCATAAATATCCATAAATTATCCTAGTTCACCTACTTCTAACCTACAACTTAGCTATGGGGCACCACCTTCGATGCAGCCTAAGCTAGTGCTGGATTTGGATGATTTTTGAAATTTCATTTGCCCAGGCCCCACAATGGTCCAGGATGGAAGCCAAATGATACGAATGGCTCTGGGAAATACTTCAGGATGTTTTGGGATACATCCTGAAAGCTTCGTTTGGTTTGGCCAAATATTTTCTGATATCCATGGTTCACTATTGCTGCTAGAGAACACCCCGAGTTTCAATGGTTATATAAATATGCACGATCTCATTTGCTTCAAAAAAACCTTTTCCGGTGTGTCCAATGATTTTAATTCATCTCTAAATAGATGTGTTCACCGGATATGGTGACCGCAGTCCACAACGACCACCACAACTTCGACCAGCACGGTGACCACCACCACTACCACCTCCACCATCACCACCACAGTGCCTTGACAGAGATGTGCCATGGGGAAGTTCGCTGGATTTGATGATTAAAAATAGGGATTCAATGGGATATTAATGGGAAATACTGAGATATCATCAAGTTAGTTGGATTGGATTCATCAAATGTTAGATTAATAGTGGGATTTGAATGGGATCATCTTTTGCAAAAAAAAGGGGATGTTGCTGAATGATCATCCCATGTAGTGCTGAAGAATCCTGGTGATCGGAGTCTCCCAACTTGGGTTATCTCATTTGGCTTAACTCTGAATCACGTCCGAAGTACGATGAATACCCAACTCCCAACAAGCTGGTGGGGATGTTGCAAGAACAAATTCTCAGCTGCTTGCAACTTCTGGTAATCAAACGTGGGTGGAAAATCCCACTTCGATGATCCAGTCACGTTACATTACCAACGGGTATATATAGAGAAATAACGACTAACCGAACTAACCAATCATTTGCACCCTCTACAACCCCATACCGTGGGGCACGGTAGAATTGGGATCTTCTTTGCCCAGGTTTGGGGAATAGAAAAACACCATGGAATCTGAGTCCATCTATCCTTCAGCTCATTTCAGCTCTAAATGTGGGCTTGTGTTATCATCATTATCATCCCTTTGGGACAGGACATGTTGAGTGTTCAGCTCCCCTCAGCCGCTCAGCCCCTCCCTGCCACTCTCAGACTACAAGCACCACGACTGAAACGACCACCACCACTTCCACAACAACCATCACCACATCGACCACCTCAACAGCAACAGCCTCAGTTCTCGGCGTGGAAGGATGGGATCATATGAACGCAGGCAGCTTCAAATGCTTGTTTGATAAGCAAGAGCGGAGATTGGACACCGTGGTGAGGACAATGATTCTGAAGAAGTCTTTGATACCGGTCTCGGTAAACTGAAGGGGGTAGGATTGGTGAACCAGCAAGGCCACGCCCGGGGCCCATGTCCTGTCAACATATCGTCCGTTTACGCGTCTTAAAGGGCGTGGTTCAGAGCCTTCTGATGTGCGAACATCCAGAAATACCAGCTATACACGTTTTAACCAGCTATCATCCATCGCTAGAATTAGTATAACGACATCCAGAACTACCTTCCACATCATGCACCAGCAATCATCCAGCTATCCACCAGCTGCACTGAGACCACCATTACTTCAACCTCCACCACCACGACCAGTACCAGCACAACCACCACCAGTACCAGCACAGCACGGGGCCTCAGAGTGGGGTAGTCTGGGGACCCAAAAGCTGATGTGCTTGCAAAATGTGGTTTTAATGTTTTTCATGGATATGTGGTGAATAAATTAAATAAAGTGCTTGGAGGTTTCAAGTCTTTGTTTTCTATCTCTTTTCCCAATGGATGGATGTTGGCTGCTTGCTGTCAGCTGCCCCCTTGACCTTGACCGATGCTGAGCACTGCACTTTAGTTTACCATGTTTGGTTCCGATGCCCAGCTTGCACCATAAATGCAAGGCTTGCCCCTTTGCCATTGTCTGCAATGCTCGCAAATCATCAGTATTGATCAGTCGGCCTTCGTGGGGCATTTAGCCACTAGACCCCAAAAATGTAGGAGTTTCTAAAAATTGGGTTTCCCAAAATTCCACTAGTTAATCATGTGTTTCCCGTCTTTTCTTGGCTATATTTGGAGGTAAATTCATGTAAATTCCCCATTTTCGGATCCATGATATCCCATCAAATATCCGCATAAAATGGTTCTGTATACCAGGTTTTTTTTTAAACCACACCATCCCAACGGACAAAACTGCTCCGAGACCACCCGAACATCAACGACCACCACCACCACCAGCACGACCACAAGCACAACCACTGTGACAGTTCTCGCCTCAATGGTCTCGGTCTTCAATGATAAGAATTGGAACCCAACCGGTGTGGGTTTAATGGGATTTAAGCAACACAAAATGGTGGTAGGGATAGACTGAAATATTCATGGGATATCTAATGTGGATGGAATCTTAATGGCTTAATGGATCCTATGGTAATCAAATGTGGCTGGACCATCAACGAAATAGAGGTTTCGTTCGCAAAATCATCGAACTCAATGGAGGATTTTCCAGCCACGTTTGCCAGAGGGTATGGGACAGAGATGGGATTGATGTTCGATATGCCATGCCTTCGGCTACACTGATGGTTGATCATGTGGGCTATTATCAGTATTGGTGGCATAGCAGACACGTGAAATGGACACGAATGTGGAAATCCGCAAATGGTAAACCGAAAATATCCCAAACTTCCCCACGACTACAACTGGTGTATATTTGAAGCAACTCAAGTGATTTGAGGGTCCCACTGCGCTTTCAAGTGACCATTGGCACATCCGCTCAGACAGCACTTTTGTGTGCACCTGACGAAAATGGCCAAAATCAATCCAAAGTGAGTTTCTGTTTTTCTTCGACCAATACCCAACAGTGTGATTAGTGATTTGTGGACCAACAGTTGTGTCATGTGGTAAATCCAATAAAGCATCTCCCAAAAATGTGGATTTCTAACTAGTGGCAAAAATAAACCTGGAAAAAAAGATGGCTCTAAGCCATGGTTTTATCATTGCCATCTCATTTTTTTTTCGCGCCACCTTAGATTTCGACCGTCCGCCCAGACGACCAGCACCAGCACCACCACCACCAGCACGTCCACCACCAGCACCTCCACAACGACGGTGACCACGACCACCACCACCTCTACGGTGACGACCACCACCACAAAGGTGCCTGGAAATCATCGCTTTTTTGCAAAGTTACCCAAAGGAGGAAATTCCTTATCAATGAGCATTTAAATAATTTTAAATATGGAAAAGTCATCGATTTCCAGAGGGTAAACCATCAAGAAATTGGGACATGGGGATTTCATGAGAGAATCATAGTTACATCCTGCAGAAACCATGATAACAAGTGCGGGATTAGGTGTTTAAATGTGTTTAATATGAATGGGAGATGAAATCAATTGGGATCATTTGGGATTTGGATTGCGTTTGATTTTGGTAAAACATTGGAAAATGGAAAAAATGAGGGATAGCCATGACAATATTGGCATCCAATGTTCAAGCAGTTCCGGAGATGCCCCGCCAGGCTCCACGGGTTACTTGGTGGCACATTTGGCGGTTCTCTGAGAATCCTCAAGATCCTGCTAGGTCCTGCTACTGAGCAACCCATCTCCAGCTGTTGGTGGCATTGATGGTTTGTTGGCCCTGGATGCGCCAAGGAGACCTGTGGTATTTGTGACCTGGAGAATCACACAGATGTGCAGCTGCCATGTGTTGAAAGGGACAGATGTGGAAGTCCCAAAAGCCGGGCCCCGTGCTCTTCGCTTCAGAGATTCCTGTAAGCTTCCAACTCCAATGGTTTGACAGCAAATGCACACCCCAGTGGGTGATAGTGTCTATGAGTACTTAAATGTACTTAAGTACTACCTCTGCAGCCACGCAAAGACAGACGGTATACTGGAATTGGATGACATCAGGCTGCTTCTTGGAACCCCGTCAACAACGGCTCGATGACCCTCACAGGATGCATGAAGAGCACTGAGCACAAATCCAACTGGTTGGAGATGGAAAATTCAGGGCTAATCCCCCAAGTTTTCACCATTCTAGAAAGCTGACGGTAAATGAATCTAAATGATGCCATTTTCGGACTCAAAGTCATCATGTTTTCTCATTAGAACAAGATTTGACTTCCATTCAACCTCCTTAAACCATGAAAAAACCTGGATGAACCTCCAAATTCCACCATGAAGACCATAACAGCGGTGCAGGACCCTCGATAGAGAACCTGTTGAAACAGGATGGCATGACTTGGGAGTTGATGTGGCAGAGCAAGTCCAAACCCAACATGGACAATGCCTTCCTGTGCCTGGGAGCAGGGGGTTGCTGGATGTTGCTGGATGTTGCTGGTTGCGTTGCTGTCATCATTTGTTGTTCCATTTTTCCAACAAGAATCGGTTGGATTTTGTTCAGCTCTAAATGCGATGTTCGCCCTGCCACACAATTTTTCGGCAGTATCCTTGATCTCAACATGTCTTGTAGCATCAATGTTGACGGGAGGCCAGCTGCAGCAGTGCATTTGTTTGTCAAATCCTGGACTATTCAGTAAGTCCCGGAATCTCAGTGAATCTTACTTTACGATCTTCCCAATCCCCATCTAAATCTACATCTACAGTCATCTAAGTCATCTACAAAAAGCCCAGAAAACAGATGTGTTTTTAAGGTAACCATTGAAAAGATGTTGAAAATATGTTGAAAATCCCGAAAATCAGGATGGGCACCTGGAACGGCCTGGGCTGCTGGGAACCTGGCGCCCTGATCACCATCCGCGACGATGGAAAGCTCAACATGTTGGCGGTGATCAACGGCCACGCGGCGGTGTGTTGGAAAGTCCTAGCTATTTGAAGTCGAAAATGGTATTTGGGATGAAGTTGGGATGTAGCTATACGCTATTTTCAGGTTGATGATGTTGATGATGTTGATGATGTCTAAAAATAGGTGCTATTTCAATAAGGAAGATGCTGATAATCCAATGGATTTAGGGGTATTTTCAGACAAAGCCATGTGTTGTTAAGAAAAAGTGTTTGGACTTTTGTACCAAGAAAGGATGGATTTCAGGAGTTGACCGATGTGGTCAGATTTCACCAGGTTGAAGCATCAAAGTTTTACCCTTTGGGAGGTTTTGATGCAACTGCAAATTCCCATTTGAAATCCTAAAAGACTCTAGGACTGGTTGCGGTATGCCCAAGGTCACCTAGAGGGAAACCTTAATAAGATGCGAAATGGGAAAGAACGAAGCTACAACAGACAAACACAAGATCCAGTTGCGATGATTGAAACTTTCCCAGCCCAAACTCACACCCAGAACTTTTCAGTATAAACCAAGGTGAATACAAGTCTTTGCCCAACCTCTGCAGCGTCTCGGCATGGAAGTGGATATCATGTGGATCATGTCTGAGAGGTCCTTGATGTCTGGATTTGTTGGCCGGAAAGCTGTCAAATCCCAACCTTTGAATCCCAAACATCAGGTGCTTCAAAAATCTGCAAGAAAATCAGATAGAAAAGAATCGTTCCTTTAAATCTTCCCTTCAACCACACGAGCTACCCGGTATTACCCGGTCCACGTGTGCCCATGGCCCAGACAAGAATGTCCTGGACGGAGAGTGGCATCACATTGTGGCCACCTTCAGCCAGAGTCACTTGGTAGAAAAACACCTCTGTTTGGTGGGTTTCCCATAAAATCCTGCATAAAATCCTGCAAAGGATTGGCTACAGCTACGGTAGCATTTGCTACATGATTTCAACCTGAGCTGTAGAGTTTCAAACCTTGGTCTCAGCCTCTCACGATTTTCCGGTCCAAATTGGGTTGCGGCAGAACAATTCTCCCATACTTAAGATGCTTAGGTCCTCAAAGTATGACTCATGTAGGGCTTGTAACCCCTTTCACCACCATTTATCCACGATTTCACCACAATTTATCCATTTATCCATCATTAAACCATGAACCATCAACCATCATCAGCCATCATCAACCATCATCATCATCAACCCACCACTTCACCACAATCCCAGGTAATAAGACGATGCGGCTCATCGTGGACGGCTGCATTGAGTCGGAGTTGCAGCGCACCTGGAATCCACGACGCTTGCAGCAGGTGAAAGTTTCATCCCAACAGATGTAACATATGGATTTGTTTGAAATTAGGGAAGCTCCAAATTTGATGGAGATCTTCATTTTCCCTCATGTTCGAGCCATTTGGGGGGATATTGCATTTTCAGACACCATATCAGGGGAACAAATTGATCACAATTCGTGTGGTGAACCACAGAATTCACAGGGAAAATTTCAAGGAAAAATATATAACAATCAAACCCAACAAATATATATATATATACAGATACATATTAATGATCACAATAAGAATTTCAGAACCACATCATCCCATTTATGATATGTATGGTGAAGGTTCATGGTGAATGATGAGCTGAAACTACACTGCGGCTCTCAGGATTCCAAGCCTTCAACTTGGGCTACGAGCCAGGTGGGTCACCGGCCTTTTTGAAACGGAGAAAAGCTGGCGTAGGCAGCGTAGGCATAGGGTAGACCCCACTTTTGGACCCATGGGCGTGTTGCTTCGTCCCATTAGCCACCGAATGGTGAACCTGGCCATAGAACCTCCGCTCGCAGGAGAGAAAGGCATCGGTAGCAAGTTCCTGGCGAAGGTACAAGGGCCACGACTACCAGCACGACTCTCGCTCCCCTGGCTGCAGATTAGCATCTAGCGGCTCTAGCGATTTTGGGAAGTCCAGTTGCCACTTTGGGACCAAACCAGCCCATGACTACGTTTCAGGCTGTTGGCGCCAAAATCCAAACTCAAAGAAAGTTAAATCGGATTTTCATCTTTGGTCACTGCAAACTCCCCAAACTGTGGGGCTTTCCCGGTTTTCCCCAGGGTTTCCCCATGGCATTTGGATTTCACCGTTTCACCCAAACCACCTCTCCGAGATCCAGGTTATGGGCGCCTGGTCTTTTGGAACCGGGCTTTGGATCCTCATGAGATCTCCTTGAAACATAGCACCGCCTGCTGCAAGACCGGCTTGGTGGCCATTTACCGCTTCGACGGGGAGATGGGGATTGGATGGATGGGATGGATAGGATGGATAGGATGGGATGGGGCCAAGAGGAAACTTGCCAGATTTTTGGGAAATATTGGTGAATGGTTGGCTAATAGCTTGAGACTTGGCCTGATGTGGGAAAAAAACGAAAAAAAACAGTATCCTAATGTATCCCACTAAGGATCAGTTTTTGCTGGGTAACCATCGGCCATGGCAGCGTGAAGTCATGGAATCCAACGAAGGGGACTGCAATGGTTGCAGATTTGGTCCAGGTGAACAGCAACGGTACACACCAGTCCTTAGAGTCTTAGAGGGATAAGATGAAGCTGCACCCAAGATTGGTGGGCCCACAATTTCTTGTGACACCCACACTGAATGGAAGCAGATTGATTTGTAGGACTACATAGATGCGCTTCACAATTTCGAGCACTTCCAGCATGCCCAGGTAGGGCATGGTAGGGCAACGACTGCCATTCTGTCAGTCATGCGGAGCATCTTTAGTCCTGGAACAGGCCATGTTGAGCATAAGATGAAGGTGCACATCATTCAGATGATGATTCCCCAACATATCCCAGTCATTTCAGGTTATCCTTCTAGCTAATCTGTGGTAAAGTTCGCCTGTTTATAGATTGTTTTCCGTTCATAGAGGGGGAAAATCCGATTGCCATTTTGATTGTGGAATTTGTACTTGCCATGGATCCATCTGTTGGAAACTGTGCCAAACTCCCAGGGCGAGTTCGAGAACGAGGATGGTCCAGCCGTGTGTGTCACTTGGCTGAAGAGCAGGGTATGCTTTGAGGCTCATTCTCTTTGGGCACCCATATTTTGTTGGAAGAAATGATTGCCATTGATCGTGATATCAATTTGGAGGATGATGGTGGTGGTGGCGGCGGTGGTGGTGAATCGTGGTGATCCTACGGTGATTTAGTGTGCCGACAGAGAACAATAGGATTGAGGTTCTTGCGAATCTACCGTGATGACCTTGACATGATCATTGAAAAATTGGCCCTGGCTCAACAAGTGTGGCGAAAGATACTGCATGACCATTTTGTTTTCCAATTGAACGCAGAAGGACATGTTAAAGGAAAAAAGATCTGCACGTTTCGCGTTTTTCCCGAGAGCGTCTGAGCGCAGGGTTCTTCCAATAGTGGGGGTCTGTATCTCATCTTCTCATCTTCACACCTTCTCATCTTCACACCTTCTCATCTTCACACCTTCTCATCTTCACA
>Ga0126342_10013719_pt1 | contig 14325 bp, 12 predicted proteins | sample Cyp1metagenome_FD_92528 | JGI IMG/M metagenome (GOLD analysis project Ga0126342, IMG submission 92528) | Coral microbial communities from Lord Howe Island, Old Settlement Bay, Australia - Cyphastrea 1 metagenome | ecosystem: Host-associated > Invertebrates > Cnidaria > Coral ...
GGCAGGCCTCGGTAAGCCTTGGAGCGCCTCGAATGCCAACAAACCTGCTTCATCATGGCTCCCAAAACAGGATCCAAAAAACCAGTAGAAACATGGCGGCCAGAAAGGGACCTCGACTGTACTCACAGCCTACCCCGACAGCACATCCGTCATGGAGAAAGCTGCGCTGCACCGCATAGCCACATCAATTGCCCAACTCACATTGTGCCAGGTTGCAAGTGAAGAAATCGAAACTGCCACCAAACTTCTTGAGAAAGCAGGCCAGAAACTCCGTGGCATTCAGACGTTCCGACTCAACGGATTGCTGATCTTGACAATGCGACGCGACAACTCCGCCAACTGAGTTGCATCTTGGACAGCTGCACAATCTCAACTAGCTACGAAGTCAGTCAAGCACAGAAAGCGCTTTTGCTTCTGCTACGTACTGAAAATAGGATCTAGTACGTCTTCGGATGAACGATACGAAGAGCATTATGCAAACCTTCCGAGTCTTCTCCACGAAGACTACTAGCTTGAATACTAGATACTCATCGAGATTCAATCAGTTCTCTTGATTGCACACGGTCGACAGGACTGAAGTTGCTACAGATCTAATTCGCTGAATTTGTATTTCCGGTTTGTTAAACGACGTGGCGAGAGCCATCTGCGTTGGACGAAAAAAATAAACTTTCGAGTCTCTATGAGCCTCGCTTTGTCCTTGTGCCGTCCAACAACAAAAGCTAATAGCATTGTATCGTCCATGGTCGCGCTTTGTCCTTGTGCCTTTCTGTCCCGGTCAGGGCATCTCCAAGCCTCAAAGCGCCTTATTTGCAGGCGTTCTTTTATCGACATGATGCGAGAAAGGGAAATGGTCTCATGAGCAAGGCAAGTGCAAGAGGTTGGTTTTGGGTTCGTTTTTTGGGCACGCTTGGGTGGCTTTAAAATTGGGGAGTGGGGGAACGTACAGTGTCCAAATTGAGAAATTTGGCGGATAAGGTTGTAGCCAAACCAAATTCTGATGGAATAGGAGTGTGGTTAATTTCTCTTATTTTGCTACGAAAAACAGATAGAGAAAAACCAGAGTGCAAAGATGCAACTTGGAGGAATGTGAATGATAAAATTGCATAGGTTCTGTTTTTCTGTGCTGAAAAAGATGCACCTTTGCAGCCTTCAAAATTTATCAATGTACAGGAATGTTTCCATATTGGCTGATCTTTAGGTGTCCTCGTGGCTCAGTTGGTAGGACGCGGACAGACTGCCTGTGGTGGTTCGATTCCCCGCTGGTCCGCGAGTAAGCTTCAAGTAGTGACCCGCCGAAAGGCAAAGGGCGCCGGCCAAAAAAAAAATCAATATTTGCTGATCTTTGTGTTGCTCTTGGAGCAGCACCTTGCATGTCCACAGGATTCGTTTTTTGGCACGTGAAATTGTGGGGGCCTCCCTTGCAAGAGCCTTGAACCAAGGAGATCGCACTCCGTCTTCTCGCTGCTGTGAATCGAGCTGAAAGAATCAATGACTGTGCAAAGAAATTCTGCAATGAGAAATTCTATGATTTACAGAGATGATCTGCATGAGAGACATGGAGTTTAAACAACAGCACTCTGCTGTAGGTCCTGTTGACGTCGCGATCGTTTCTGTCCCAGGCGTGGCATTTTGAAGTATGGATGTCCATTCTGTGGCAGTTTGATCTTTCAAGCGGTTCAGGCTCTTACATTGCAGTCCGCGCTTGCACCGAACACGAAATCATGGCGTATTTCCTAAACCAAATTGCGCATATAAGTACACCCGTAACAACAAAACGACGACACGGTCCAGGAGGAAGAGAGCAGAAAACGTCCCATTCCGCTTCACTGTTGCAGATATTTAAAATGTCGTAAGGAAACTTTTGCATGTGCCTTCTCACATCAATGAAAAGAAAGGAATTCCACACGACAAGCTTTCCGGTTGCTGTCAACAGGAGCGGTGAAGTGGATGAAGAAAGTGGATGAAGATCCGGCAGTCAAGATCGTAAGACGTAGAATGCAGACGGAAAGAAAATAGATACATAAGATCGATAAGACAGATGAGGTCATGAGGTTAGATTAGATCAGATTAGAGTAGGTTTTTACTAGGTTAGATTACAAGAGATCAGATTAGATTAGATTGAGATTGAGACGAGATTAGTTTAGATTAGATAAGATAAAAAGATTGGATTAGATGAGAACAGGTCAGATCAGATGAGGTAAGATGCGATGAGATGAGATTAGATTAGAAAGATTAGATCAGATTAGGTGAAGTTAGATTAGATTAGATTAGATTAGATAGATTAGGCGGATGAGATAGATTAGATAGTTTAGGTAGATTAGGTTAAATTAGGTTAGGTTAAGTTATATCACATTGGATTAGGTCGGATTAGGAGGATTAGATATGTTAGGTAGATTCGATATTTTTTTTAGGTAGATTAGATTGAGTAGAGAGATTCCATAGATCAGAGAGTGTGGATAGATTAGGTAGAATAGATAGATTAGAAAGACTAGGCAGATTAGACAGATTAAACAGATCAGCTTAGAGCAGATGGATTAGATAGATTAGATAGATTCGATTAGATAGATTAGATAGAGAAGCAAGATGAGATAGATGAGATAGAAAGATAGATGGATACATAGGTAGATAGATAAGGTGCTTTAGATGAATTAGATTTGATCGGGTTAGATTAGATGAGACGAGATGAGGTTAGATTAGAGTAGATAGATTCCGTCGATTAGATAGATTAGATAAATTAGATAGATTTGGCCGATTCGATTTGATAGATGAGAAAGATTAGATAGATTAGATTAGGTAGATTAGGTAGGTTACACACATTAGACAGATTAGATAGATTAGATTGATTAGATCGATGAGACAGGTTTGACAGATCAGATCGATTAGAGAAACTAGATAGATTAGAGCATTTTCATAGAACAGATAGATTATCAAGATTAGATAGATTGGAAAGATAAGACAGGTTAGACAGATTGGAAGGATTAGATAGATTCGATGAGATAGATACACATAGATTTTTAAAGGCAGATGGATAGATAGACAGATAGATAAATTCATAGTCTCACAGACAGAAGGATAGATATGCAGGGCTTGGTAGATAAATAGATTTCAAGAGGCCAATGAATAGATAGTCCTGAGCCAATGCAGTCTCATGCGCGGCTTTAAATGCCCAGAACACCACCAAGTAAGAACGACAGCAGCAACAACAACAGCAACAAGAACAAGAACAAGAAGAAGAAGAAGAAAAAACAACAACAAGAACAAGAACAAGAACAAGAACAAGAACAACAACCACAACCACAACAACAACAACAACAACAACCACAACCACAACCACAACCACAACCACAACCACAACCACAACCCACGACAACAACAACAACAACGACGACAACTACAACACTACAACAGCAACAACGACACAAACGATAACAACAAGAACAAGAACAACAACACTAACATAAAGAAACATGACAGCAACAACAACAACAACAACAACAGCACCAACATCAAATCACAACCACCACCAACAACAACGACAACAACGACCACAACGACAACAACAACAACAACAGCAACAACGACAACAACGACCACGACAACAAAAGGCCGAAAACATACCCACACAACAAAAACAACAACAACAACAACAAAACAACGACACAACGAAACAACGAAAAAACAACAAGGGAATCGGCTGACTCGCCGCCCTGCAACTGTCGACATCTTTTTTCTTCATTCTCAAGATGAAATGCTGGAAACCCAGTGTTTTTACATTTTCATCTTTGGAAGGCATTTAGAGAGTATCATTTCGTACTGCGTGGGCCAATTCAAAATGAAGAAAATGGTATTTCGTGTAGGCGAAACGATCATTTTTTTACCACGCCGGGGAAAAAAATGGAAATGCCTGTTGATCTAAGAAATTCCATGCCCAAACGGCTTAGAAACACCTTTTCCCAACTCTGCCACATGCATGTGGGAAGTTCTTCCAAAACGGAACTTGTGATGGAAACATTTTGCCTCCACTGGAAGCTTCGCGCTTACTTCCAGCGATTTTCGTTGGTTCCTCCATGGGATTTATTTGCCTTTTTGGGCAAGAACGATTGGCTTCCATTTTTCAAGTATTTGTGTAGGTGCAAAACGTAACAACATATCCTATCAACGTACCACATTAAACTTATGTTTGCACACGTTAACAACATTTGCAAGTGTAGCAACATATTCCATGAACGTGACATCCACTTTGTGTTTGCACACGTTAACAACATGTGCAAGCGTAGCAACATATTCTATATGAACGAAACGTCGAATTTATTTTTGCGCACGTGATCAACATGTGCAAAAATAATTAGCAACATATTTTTTTACCATTCCCGTTGTTGAGTTGCTTAGCGGTTAGGTACGGAGGACAAAGACGCGTTTTGACCAAACCATTTTTGGTCCAGATTGCAAAAAACGTTTTTCACCAAAACCAAAAAAAACAATTTTTTCAAAATTATTGTCATGCTTACCGAGGTTTCGGAATTTCACCAGGTTTACACCAGGTGTCAGAAAATCCCTGAGGTCGAGAAACTTGCCCGAACTTCACCTAAACATTCACCAGGTTTTGGAAATTTGACCAGGTTTTCACCAAATTTCTAAATTTCTCACCAGGTTTTCACCGGGTTTTGGAAATTTCACCAGGTTTTCACGAGGTTTCGGAAATCTCACCAATTTTTCATCAACTTTCGAAATTTCACCAGGTTTGGACATTTCACCAAGATCTCACCAGATTTTAACCAGGTCTATGTTTTGCCTTCAATTTCACCGCTAAAACGGATAAATTTCACCAAAAAAAATGAAAAAAACTTTTTTTTTGGTGAAACTTCAAGGTGTAAAACGTTTCCTCAATTAATTTCACCAGGTTCTCACTATGACACTCACCATGTTTTGGAAATTTCACCAGGTGTTCACCAAGTTTGGAAATTTCACCACTTTTTCACCAGGTTTTGGAAATTTCACCAGGTTTTCCCCGGGTTTTCACCAGGTTTTCACAATGTTTCCACCTCACCAAGTTTCCATCAAACTTTAAGTGGCAAGAAGGCAGCTGGTTTCCAAAGAAACGTTTTTACCTTTTCATGCGATTTCGAAAAACGTAAAAAACGTTTTGTCTGTTCGCCCGAAAACACAAAACTCTTCTGTGGAACCAAATGTTAGTGGATCCTTGGAAAGCTCTCCGTAAGCAACTTAACAATTCCTGCCCCACCCCACCCCATCTCTAACGTAGCATCATGTAGGTGTGCAAGTGCCAAGGAACGTGATCAGCCCTAACCCACCCCACCCCAACCCACCGTACCATGACTGAATCATACCTTGCACAACTTTCGAAACAGTATACGACAGGAAAAAATAACAACCCTTCTGGGGCGGTGAGTCAGCCGATAGCCAACAACAACAACAACAACCAGAACAAAAACAACAACAGGATAAACAGGAACAACAAAAACATCAAGAACAACAAAAACATCAAGAACAACCAAAACAACAAGAACAACAAAACAACAAAAACAACAAACGCAACAAAAATAACAATAACAACAGGAACAAAAAAACACAATAAATTCAACAAAAAAACAACCAACAACGCAACCTTGTGAAATATATTGTTTTGGTTTCCCTTCCACATTTCAAACGGCGGCCATGTTTCCATGAATTTCCAACCCAGAATCACCAAAACTTGGTACGAACATTGAGCTATTGCGTTACATATATTTTTTTTGTCTCTGGATTTGCTTTGGGATTTTGAGTGTTCAATGCGTGGCCCTGGAAGTTCCACATTTGACATGTTCCTCCGTGACAGCTGCCACTTGGAAATGCAGTTTTCGTCGGGCCACATGCATGTAAATTTGCGTTTAGACTTCATTGAACCCTGGAGTGCCGCCATTTCAGCATTTTCAGCACTTCGTCCATTTGGTCAAGGAACCGTGGAATTTCAAACAAATGGAGCGTTTGATTATTGGTGATGAACATCCAGAACTCCAAATTTTTTTTTCATGTGAGTAGCGGTGAGTTGACCCGTCCCAAATTTCATGTGTGATGCGTTGACATTCACAAGTTGGATCCCAGGTGGAACAATGGAACTACGCATCCGATTTAATGTGTGCCAAGGATCATCACCAGTTAAAACCATTCACTACACAGGTAGTCGAAATTGAGTGATAACCACCCATTCAATTGGGGTTGGGTCAAAACCTATGACTATCAATTTTAGTGGGATGAACATCTATTTACCAGCTATTTTGAAGTTGGGTAGGTACCAGGGTTTTGACCCATAGCCAATTGACCAAAGGGTGCTGAATGGCTTTGAAATTTTAGCGACGGCAGTGCAATGACTTTCGGCGTCTACCGACCCAAGATGGGGGTGGCCAATGGCATGCGAGTCCTGTGCAGCGACCAAACACTGCAGGATATCAGTGCATGACTTGGGGGTTGATTTGTTTGTGAAATGGTCAATACACCATGTGAGTGTGTGGGAATTTACTGGGAATATTATTTTTCCGAACTTATTTTTGGGCCTTTCAAAGGAATCCATCAGTGAAGGTTTTTGGACCTGCTCATGAAAATGCAAAAATCAACTATGATTCTATGATCAACTCAATCCTAAAGAACCCTCTATTCTTGTAGCACCCCGCCCGCAAAAAATAGAACAACAAAATCCTACTAGAATACTGAAAACATGTTTTGGTATATTTTGGGTTGCTAAGTTGCTATATTTTTGTTTTGGTGTCTTCCATCTGTGGTCTTCCAGTATTCAACCACTGCAGGAGCAACGCCGGGTGGGCGAACAGAATGGCCGTCAGGTCGCTAAAGGGAGGTTCTCAGTTGCTGTCGCTCGGTGGATTAACCGATTCACCAAGGGATTCAGCATCGAAAATGAACATTTAAGGGAATTCAAACAAATTTAAGGATAAGTGCTGGAAAAAGGTTGATGTAACTAACAATATGGACATTTATTTATTCATCAAAAAGTGGCGTTTGAACCATCAAACCTATCAAACATGTGACCTAAGTCGTTTTCATCAGAAATAGTGATTTTTGGGCATGAACAAATGATTTTTTTACGCAATAACACCGGCATTGTAACCATAAATACATCCGTACATAGGGATGACGGTGCTTGGTTTCAACATGTTCCAACCATAATTAAACACCAATAGACTGGATATTCAACCAACCATGATATTGATGATTTTATCAGCACATACCGGGTTAACCAGCAACAAAATTGATCGGGTATTGGATTCTACAACAACAATTTCACAGTTCATTTTAAAACCAATTTGGTGGAATTTGGGGGTTCCCTATTCCCAGCCATACCTGTATCTGCTTTTAAACATTATGATGGTGACTGAAACAATTTAGTGGTAACTCGATAAACAACATGTCGCCCATAGCATTCCATGGGTTCTAAACCAAACTCCCACACTAAGGTCAGGGAAAATGGGGAACGCCATTCCATCTTGATATCAAGAAAACGGTTTCCTCGACAATGGATTTGGAGATATTCCACATCCAATGAGAAGAACCAAACACAGACAAAAAATGATGTAGTTCTGGCTCAGAATTGCCCACAAACGGTTGCTATTGTGGTATTTCTGAAACCATCTAGTTGGGTTCATAACTCTGCAGATTTGTAGTCAATTCAAAGAAAACTCAAACTCCAAGGGTTTCCCTGATATTATTTGGTGAATATCGACTCTTCTTACTGGTCAAAAATGGTCCAACTTGCCACTTTTTGTTGACTCCAACCTCGATTTTGTTCCTGAAAACATCTTCAAAATCTCATGGTCCATCATGGAAATTCATTTCCCATCCAAATGCATGGTCCAACCTGAATTTCCATGGTTCCTTATCATCATTTTCCCCATGGAAATTCAGGGCCATGCATTGCGGGTCCGGCCCTCATTGCCAGGCCGGCCGCGGCGCCTTCAATCCCATCACCGGGGAGGCCATCGAATCCATCGATGGCCGTGGCGCCGCGGCGGCGACCAGGAACCATCCACCAGGAGATGGGTTGGGTGACTTGGGTGACTTGGGTGACTTGATGTTGGGATATGACTGATATATATATATATATATATACTGTATATATATATATACTGTATATATATATAAGTGATATATTTTCATCAACAATTGGGATTTTTCATGGGACCTAAACTTGATTGAAAAGGGATATACTGTACAACAACAATCATAAGGGATGGACTTTCCATGAAGCTGTGGATGGTCAATCCCGCATTTTCAGACCCAACTTCCCGATATGACTTTGGACTTTCCCGCCCGTTTTCTGGCAAAAACTTAGGGGGAAGCCTTATGACAAAACACTTGAAACCATGTGGAAACCAGGGTTTCCAGGGAACTTTCAGTCATCTTCCCTGAAATTCAATGAGACTCGAAGCCCAGGTCACTTATTTTTCTTCAGTGCTTCAATTCGCCGTTGCCGCCTTGGGCCATTTGGCTCCAAAAAGGGGGTCCAGCGCCAAGCCGGTCGGCCTCCTTGCGGACAGGTCAAAGGACTGTACAGACCAATCACATGTGCGCTTTCACTTCGATGACAGGGACGAGCAGTCCAAACTACCATGATTTTACGTGGTCTTGTTGCTGCAACAGATATGGCGTTGGATCAATCCTTGAGTCTCCGCGACTTGAGTCGTGTTGACAGGTTGCTTGCTGCATGAAATCGATTGCTACAACCAGGAGCCCTGTCTTTTGGAGTGCCCTGGTCGATGAATCGATACAAGGCCAGCGTACCTGCGCTTGACCCAACTTCAGTGCATTTGTAAATTCGTGTCGCAATGTTAATCGAGAGAGATAATGAACTGCACTAGCTTGCAAGGCCATACGTCTTATTTCCCCGGAGCAAATGTTTGATTCAACTGGGAATCCTGTTTCAGCCAGCACCATGGCCAGGTATTCAAAACACTTGGAGATGGGTGCTATGCTCGGAATGCTCGGAATAGCTGGCATTGGAACGCACAGCTCACAGTGATGTGGCCCTTTGAAACTAAGATAACTAAGCCTACTTGCTACATCACCTGCCTTTTTTTTCTTCAGTAGGTGATGTACCTCGTTGCATTTGTCGGGTGGTTCGCTGATAGTTGGATCAGCATCAAATCCTGTGCTCGAGGACCTATGGCTCCGTGCTGAAGGCACAGAACAAGCAAACCAATGAGTTGGCGCGGCACTGAGTGTTGCGCCAAAAGGTTGTGAGTGAACAAGGCACAGCATCCCTTACCCTACTATTACATACTATTACTATATATACACATATAGATAAACATCCTACTATTCCTACTATTACTATTATATAGTTTATAATAATTACCAGGTACTACAATGATTATCATTCCGACTGTTGGCCTATTATTGTTTCTTTTGGGTGTCTCAGATCTTTTAGGTCAAACCACCTAGCCTCCGGCTCCTCCGGCTGGCCGAAGCATCGTTTGTTTCATCACCTTTCGCGAACCTAGGTGGCCATCAAGAAGATGAAACAAAAGTATTACAGTCGCTTGGTGATATTTTGGTTGCATTACAGGTGAAGCTGGGAATTTTCACCAGGAGAAATGGGAGTTTAAGTATATACATAATAAGTGGTGATTTCTCCAGCAAAACGGCTGATTGAAGCAGCCATTTGCCCACGAACGTCGTGGTGTTACCAGCCATAAATGGGGAATTTGACCAGCAAGAAGGCGGAGAAGATCACAGCGCTGATGTGGAAGCAATTGCCCCGAGCAACAAACAGTTAGCAAGATCCGATGGTTGATGTCTATCACTTCCCTATTCATTAGGACCGCATTAAGATCCAATAAAATAGAATAGCCCTATTGATGAATCGTTACCCTATTAATGGTTAATCAGTGGCAAACTTGGAGTATTCTATTTTATTGGACCGCTTTTCGGTGAAATTGAAGGCATCCAGGGACTCGTGTGCACAATGGTCGCGTGGAAGCAGTGCCTTCAGCTGGCGCAGGTTGGGAGGAGTGTATGAAGCTTCGAGAAATCGCATCCCTGCGGAAGTTCCTTGGCCCAGAAAGCCAGGTGCAGTCGGGCAGTTCTGTAGCATTCTGACAGGTTCTCGGTGGTGGGCTGGTACCCTTGAGGGTTCACAGTTTGGACGCTTTGGGGTGAAGACATTCATTCAGAGGGCATCCGTAGCAGGAACTATCCCCGGGATGCAGTTGGTGGTTGCGTCAGATAGTGGTAGAACACCTCAACCACTTTCCTAGTCCTAGATTTCGGTGAAGACTCCAAAGGGTATAGCAAGACTGAGAGGACATGAACAATACCAGTGTGCGCTGTTCCAACATAGATTTGGATCAAAGTGCTTTCTTGGGTTGTTACAAGATAGGAATATGCAGAGATGCACACTGCAGGTCTAATTTAAAAGGACAGACATGCACAGGCACAGACACAGGCACAGACACATGTATCATGTACTGACAGATCTGACAGTGCCGATTGGGTAAATGGGACCCATTTACTCAACAGATCTTGAAAAAGGGTGGAGTGGATCAAGGCCCTGGGAACATCTGGGAACCCACTTCCCTGGGCCCTGGCTGAGGCTCATCCATCCCAACATTGTAAAGCTGAAAGAGGCGAGATGGCGAGATGTCGGATCTGCCAGTGCCAGATGTGGCTGGAGGTCCAACTCACCAAATATGGAGGTAAAGCCGCAATAGTCAGGTTGGGGAGATAATGATGTATATATATATATATATATATAAGCAGTTCAACCAAATTGGGGTATGACCCGGCGCAATTTGAGTGTATTTCCATGTATTTCCTGGAAATCTTCAGTATTGGGAACTATAGGGGCCTGACCCAACAGCGATACATGGCAGGTAATTCGAGAAAACGATGAGTTGCACCTGGTCTTTGAGTTCATGGAGGTCCCTTTTTGCGGTGACCATGCCTTCAACGCAGTGAATCCACTGACCGGTGCCTTTGTTTTTTTGTGGGTTGCGATACCATGAGGGGATGAGTTCAGTGCAGGCCAATCTCTATGAGTTCATGAAATCCAGAGTCCGGATGCTCAGACTGTCAGAGGTTTGTCTCAAGATGCCAAGGTAACAGTACTGGATAGTACTGGGTATGTAAGTGGCCAAGAACCACTGAAAAGATTCTCTAATTCAACCTGGCCATGGACGATCCCCTTTAATTTTCATTTAACACATTTAAAACAGCATTAGAGGAGATTTCCGCCGTTGCCGTATTTGGGTACTGAATATTAAGAGGGTTGGAAGCAACAACTATGGGTGGGCTGGTTTGTAGACCTGGGGCCCAGGGGCCCAGGACGCTTCTTGCAATAAGGGTCCAGCAGCTTCGATCAAGAGAAATTTGGACTTGTCTGACTAGTCTGGTTTAAGTAGGGATGTGGATTTGTCTTAAAATCGAGTGCCCAGAATCCATCAGAATCCCATCGTTGATCATGAGTTTCCTCTTGTAATGGCCATGAATAAAGGCACCCATACCCCATGGATCCCATGGTTACTCCAAAGCCATGTTCCCTTGTATCCTTCCCGGTTTTTTTGATCCGTTGCTTGTTCCAGGGTCCGTTCATCCTGACAGGTCCGGGCAATCCCTGAGAGCAAAGTCCGAAATATCATGTTTCAGACGATGCAGGCGCGGAATGGACCGGATGGATGTCCGGATGGATGTCCATTCCCTGTAAAATCCATCAGAAATCACTGAATGGTGCAGCACCTCACAATTCAGCAGAGCAATCTTTGTGGAATCCGGTGAACGAGGACGGACATTTTGGGACACTCTACTGTCGGCATGTCTGGCTTCTATAGTGCGCAAGTGGAAAATAACTCTGCATGTACGGGAACTCGCTACATACAGCTACATACTTGGCCAGGAATATCCCATGTAACTGGCTACTCTACTCCTGTCTTCCTGTCAGTCTTCCCCACAAAAAAAACCGCTCGCATCCAGTACATCGTGTGCTCATTTATTGTGATTTCACTTTCGGACATTGCAGAAATTCAGGCGGTGAATCACGTGCACAAGCATGGCTACTTTCACCGCGACATGAAGCCCGAGAATTTGTTGGTCAGCGGCGACACCGTGAAGCTGGCGGACTTTGGCTTGGCGCGCGAGATCCGGGCGTTGGGGGAGCCCAGCTGGGGAGATTTGTAGCATGGGAGCTGCTTGGTAATTACGGTTACCACGAGTTGGTCAAAGCGTCATTTTTGGCAGCTAGGATGATCGGATGACCAGTCGGTGGTCTCCTGCGGTTTTCTCCCCCAAGGCGTCCACCCTTCACGGATTATGTGTCCACGCGGTGGTATCGAGCGCCAGAGGTGCCAGTGCCCTGAGCCACGATGCCGGTGGGTAGGGAAGGTCATTGTTGGGGGCCAATGATACTTTCTGATCCTGGTGGTGGCTGCCAATGCGGGTTGGGATATTTTTTGTTTTTTAAGATATGAATAGATATGACATGACTGGGTGATATATACATTTATTCAGGGCGATGCACTTCCAATGAGAAGTATGGTCGTTGGTGGCTTAATCCTAGATTTGATCGATTGTTTGTTTTGCCGGAAACAACGCCAATGTTGGGTGGTATAAACAATGATTTTCTGTATCATCTTCCCTAATGGTTTCAAAGATCATTGATGTTTTATTATTCCCAACCAATGGGATAATGATCCCTATTAAGATACATATTTGTGAGATGCTTGAGCACACTGGCCAGTACGGTCATGTTCTTTTTCATATTTAGTGGAGTCATTTAAGAATCAGTTGGAGTCCTCGGCTGCCCGAAACTGGTTTCTCTTTTTGTGGAAGGAAGATGTGTATTGTTGCGCTTTGGGAACCTACTGTAAGTGTGTCAAAAAAGTTTTTTTTCAGTATACATAACTGACGGTATAAACATGTACCATTGGTACCATCCCAAATGGCCATAAAATTTGCGGCACCTGGCATAAACGAGACCCATGTGGCCTTGTCTCGAACAAGCCAGCCAACTTTCCTTTCCCAACGGTCTGAGCGAATTTTCCCGAAAAGTGAGTCACCTGAATAGGCAACGTGACACTGGTCTACTGAGCTCAATGGATTGACAAGTGGTTTGATATGGTTTGATATCGCTCGAACTTATCGCTAGTCATCATCAAACAAACATTTAAATTGGTTGAACTTGCCGTTTAGCATCGCTTTAAACGATTCTGGGCCAAATTATAACGACCTCACATCGACCTCACAATAAATGCTTAGCCTAAAGGGGAACCCCCCCACGAGCTTCACTGGTAGGAATTGCTGTACTTCGCACAGATATTGTGCGTCGCCCAACCATATTTGATTGGGTGATCTTGATTATTATGATTATTGAGCCATCCAGTGGGTTGTTGTCCGCTTGTGGTAGGTTCTTCTCAGAAGTTCCATCTACAATTCACCACTGGACATTTGGGTGCGCTCAGGGGGTTCCACAGGGTGCGCTCAGGGGGTTCCACAGGCCGCAAAATTTTGCGTCCACAAATGGATGGAAAGGCTTTCTGATATGTGGCGATTTTCATGGGGAACATTGTTTTCCAAACAAAAGGGCTTGGAATGTTTAGTCTTTATCCCCTCCACATTTTCGGACAAACACAATTTGGTACCTTTTGCTGAATACATGGGCTCTTCGTTTGGGGTTTCAAACCTGTAAGTCCGCTGGACTGTTGACGAAAGGGGTTGTAATCGAATGTAAGAGGTCCTCGCAAACGAACGTCCCAGAAACACGTGATGCTTGGATACATTTCCGTGCCATTCCCCCAGTAAGTGTGTCATATTTGTGTCACATTTGGCTTGGGGAAACCATTCTTGGAATCCAAACCAATAGAATAATATTATTCTTGGTGGTGTTTAGATATTTATTTTTTGATCGTACACATCAGGTAACGGGTAAAGATACCATTTATACGCGGCTTACATATGTATATATATATACATATATACTAGATGCCTATTCCATTGTACCTTCCTAAGTTGTTGCTCGGGTTGGTCGCTCCCCCGTCACTTCCGCGAGGCCTGTGGAGGCATCATGGCGGAGCTTTACACGCTCAGGTGTGTGCATCAATTACATGTCTATCATGGCACATCAATCAATGTATCAACCTCCAAGAAAATATACATATGTATATGTATATGTATATATGTATATGTATATATGTATATGTATATTGTGATTTCAATCATTTGCCACATGGTCCTTCCAGAATCAATCCGGGTTTCAGCCACCATTTGAACATGCATGGCTGCCAAGGGTTCCAACACATCAGCCGATGTGATCTTTCGCCGGTCATA
>Ga0126342_10013720_pt1 | contig 14325 bp, 16 predicted proteins | sample Cyp1metagenome_FD_92528 | JGI IMG/M metagenome (GOLD analysis project Ga0126342, IMG submission 92528) | Coral microbial communities from Lord Howe Island, Old Settlement Bay, Australia - Cyphastrea 1 metagenome | ecosystem: Host-associated > Invertebrates > Cnidaria > Coral ...
AACATATAATATATAATATATAATATATAATATATAATATAATATATAATATAATATATAATATAATATATAATATATAATATATAATATATAATATATAATATATAATATATTATATAAAATATATAATATATAATATATGCTATATATAATATATAATATATAATATATGCTATATATTGTATAATATATAAAATATAAAATATAATATAATATAATATATATAATATAATACATATAATAAATAATAAAATACATATAATTAGTATATAATATAATATATAGAATATATAATATATAATATAATATATAGAATATATAATATATAATATAATATGATTTGATATAATATATATACGTATATATGAAGATGTACTTTTACATCTTATACATGTGTAGACAGGGACTTATCTAGCCTTTTCTCTTACTGAAACTTTCCGCTTCCCTGGCCTTCTTTAGCATCTCGACGTCGCCGGACTTGAAGCCTTGACGGCCGCCGACCGCTGTGACGAGGGGAGAGACCCCATTTCTGGGGGTCCCACTTAGTGGTTAATAATCTACATATATAACCATTATTATATATTATATGACATAATCTATATATGACGGTATATAATATAAATATAACCGTTATTGGGTACGACATATTCTAGTAAGCCATATACGATCCCATCGAACAGTGGGGATATTCCATATATAACTGGGGGTATTTTTTGCCATTTACCAAGTAGGATGCACCCCCAAGTACCCCTTTGGACCCAGAAAGTTGATTCTTGTGGTACAATGATATTTTGTATGATGTTATTGGACATAAACAATTGGACATATGGAGGTTTCCTAATGGCTAGGGGTACCTAAATCATCTATTTACATAAATAGGATGTTCCACTATAAACCATCCAGCTATTGAGGGTTGGTTGATGATTAGCGATTAGAAGGTATTACGCTGCACTATATATTGGGGATTCTCATGATCGATTCCCATTGACCGAGCATTGTAAGCTCCATTCTAGGCAATGGAAAAAAGTGCCACCCCTCCAACTAAGATAGACCCTGCCATGAGTTGGGCATTGCAATTCTCAGGGTCTATGTGGGTATGGATCAATACCTATGAAAATACCATTTTTGGGGGGATGAACATCCATAAATCCCAGCTATTTTGATGTGAACTACAGGGGTACAAGGTTTTGACACACTGCCATGTTAGTTGGGGGATGGTATTTTCAGCTATGAAAACCATCCGACTTTGAGCATCTTTGAGCCATACTCCACAGGAGATTTCGGGTTAAGGCAGTGGCCAGGCATGGTTGTGGAAAAATGAACGGACCCTAAAAATGGATAGGAAAGATATGGAAAGATTCGAAACAGCCAAAGCTAGTAAAAAAAAATGGACCTGAGATTGGTAACCTGGGTGGGTTGTGTACATGGGCAGCGGTCACCAGAAGTTTCAACTAAAACTTCAGCTCCGAGGACCCTCAATCTGTCAAAATCACGCGTGCACCCCTGCCTTTTCATGTTCCATGGGATCAAACTTTATCAATTTTATATGATGTTTCCGTGTGCTTTTTTGACTGAACCAATTTTTGGTGAAATTCTGCCTGTGCTGCTTCAATCATATGTCTTGATGATCAAATCTCAATTTTTGATGGCTACATCCCGATTTTGACCATGTTCATTCAAACAAAGACATGAATACATGACCGTTATCAGATGATCAAGTTCTCATTCATACTGCGGATGGACAAAATCCTGCACCAGTTCACTTTAAATCATGGGATTCGTAGATGGAATCTTGTCCATCTACCAACTGATGCCGGATTTTGCAACCATCAGTACTTCCAATGGTAAACCCATTCTTCATACATCTTCATACCATGGGTATTCAACTAGCCTGAGGACACATTCTAACTCAAGTCATCCAAGCAGCACTCCTGCAGTTCTACCGGAAGAGTGGCGAAGACCTCCACTGGATCCAGACCTCCAGGGCCCATCCGCTCCTCAACCGACATGTCGTGCATGACCTCGGCCAGTTGACGAACTCGGCCAGGAGGTCCGGTTTTGATCATCCCGGGACAATCAGTTTGGCGTTGCAACCAGGTGCTTGATTCTCTGTTGATGGGGGTTATTTCAGACGGCTTTGAACCACTTGTCTCTCTTGAAAATGGGATGTTACAAGTCTTGAACAGACTTAAATGCAGGTGAAATTGGGTGAAATAGCCCACTTACAACTACAAGTAGGAGCAGGGCCCCTTGGGTGAATATTTGTAGCCATCATCTGTTCTGTTGATGTTGTTGATGGACGGCACGACTTCACCGTGAGGGTTGCATCCTTTGATTTCTGGATGATGTTTTTCATATTGATGGCTTTCCATTGCTCAAGCCATGGCTCTCTAAAGTTTCACAATGAGGTTGTGAGGCTGGGGGCAGGTGAACTGAGACTGCTATGGCGAGCCAGCTGGCTGGGACGCAACGACCTGCCCCAAAATGGGCAACCAGCAACTGCATTTGATGAGTATCCTCCCAAATGTATAACACATTTATATACATAACATATGACCCCCCCAAAGACTACTCTCCGAACAGTCAGGCCCTAGCTTCAAAAAAGGGAATGTGAATGGCAATCAACCCGTAAATTCTTGAAGAAACCAGCGGCCAAATCTGTGACCAAAACCACGTTTCTTCCTGCATCCAAGTGGCTTCCACTAGCGACACAGGCTGCATGTCCTGTTACAGGATCTAGCAGGTAGATATTCGGTTGGCGCCGGTAGGCGCGCCGTTTTTGAGGTGACCCTCCCCAAATGACAAGGGGGTTGATGAGCCTGAAAAATGATAGTTTGATCATTTTGATCATTTTGATGGTGGTTAATGACCCTCTGAAAGGTTTGAAAAGGATCAATTTACTGCCCCATCAAGGTTTTTTGGAGCTGTCTAGCATGGTCTAGCATGGTCTAGCATGGTCTAGCATGATCTAGCATGGTCTAGCATGGTCTAGCATGGTCTAGCATGGTCTAGCATGGTCTAGCAGAATAGAAAGGAAGTCTGAAGGTGTTCCTACTGCTAGTCTATTTGTTTCATAGTTTCCTTCATCCTAGTTCTCATTCTGTCCCAATTCCATTTGACGTCAAAGACTACAAGAGCTGGCGCTTGAATGGCTTTCCCTTAGCGGCTACAACTCATACCCTTCCCGCTGATGTGGTTAAGCTGGTAGAATTAGGAATAAGCTATACCTGGTTCATTCTTACTGGTTTCACCATAACAATATGCGTATATATTTATATACACATACATATGAATACATATGTAGTTATATATATATACATATTACTATTGTTATCATTATTACTATTGTTATTATTACTATCATTATTATTGTTATGAGTATTGTTATTATTATTGTTATTATTATTGTTATTATAATTATTCTGTTGTTATTATTATTATATTACTATATTATTATTATATATATATATATCAACAAATCCATGTTCAACCTCAACACTCAAATCTGTACCCTCTGGTGCTCAAACTTGGGCTGGAAAATCCCCTGAAGAAATGGAGGTGTCGTTGGGAAAATCACTGAACATCACTGGGGAGATTCTTCAGCCGATCGCACCTCTTCCATCTCTTGTGGTTGATTGGCAGCTTCTGCCTCCTGAAGGTATGCATGCAGTGTGGCTGCATGGGGCGGTAGGGAAATCGCAGAAACCAAGGATGTAGAATATTACGGGGGATGGAATTGTACCAGAATGATTCAGACTGTTCGCTCCCCCGACCATGACCCATTCCATGTAGCTCCTCCTCCTGCTTCTTCACGATGGCCTTGAGAAATTGTCAGGGCTGGGACATGGATATTTCCCAAAAGTCGGGTATACCCCAAAATCATCCAAGTCGGCTTAGAATTAGATCTACCAAGACCCAGATACCCATAAAAACTGTTATTTTACACCCCATCACTTTAGTACATCTATCCATTTTTGGGGCACTTGGAGGGTCCAGCTATTTCTTAGTGAAACCCATGGGTTTCGGGTACCCAGTACACTTGCCGGTTGTTACACGTCAACCCCCATCAAAAATAATCAATTCGAATAAGCAGCTGATGGATTGGTATTTGAGTATGCAAATATGTCAATGTGCATATATATATATATTACAATATATATATATATATATATATTTGAGAGTGATATATTTATATCCGTATTTATGATTTTATGTTTGTACAATATATATATGTATATACATATATATATATATAGGTCTTAGAGATTTGAAACAACTGACTAGATTCCATAATTCTCTACAGTCTACACCGAATTGGATATGATCGATCGAGTCGGAAGTATTTTACACAATCGTTTGGGAATACTTCACCAACACCATGGACTTGAGCTATTGGCATTGCTGCAATCAAACCTTGGTTCTAAAGCCTTCTTTCGATCACTCATTTGACAAGTCTTCCAATGTCTTCCTCACATATCGGACAGAATCTATGTGATTCCCATGCAAAGGACGTACATCATTACCCCTTTTACAAAGTGCCCTGTTTGATGCCCCAAAATCATCAAAAATCTGGCTGAAGTCGGGTTGGTCAAACTTCACCCAACTTGAGGTTTCCAACTCGCTGGATCAGGTGCTTCTTGAAATGTGTCACACCTTCCTGACATGTGGGGACTAGCGGCTGTGGGCTCTGGAAGTAGATGGGCTCTTATAAGTTCCCAAGGGGCCAGAAAAGTCATGTTTTCACAAGCACTGTATTTGTCACATATCAAAAGTTATCAGTCAGATTTTTCAGATGATTTCAGTATAGATTTCAGTACAGTAGTTACAGTAAATGGTTAATAATCATTATCCCGTTTTTAAATGGCTATTTCATTGGGAAGATTATTATTAATAGGGATAATGATTATTATCCATTATTAATAGGGATAATGATTATTAACCATTTCATGTTGGCTATTTCAAATCGATTAACCCAACATTTTCAGACAAAGCCATTTGAATCGACTGACAGCTTCCCACTTCCCAAAGACCTGGCCTCGAAGGCATGTCTACTGGCGTCCCCTTGGAACTTCTCGAAGAATCGTGGCACCTTGCACGACACGCGCGCAACAAGCCAGCGCAACAAGCGCAACGCATGCGGGATTTCACCAAAAGGAGTCATATAGAATGGGTTATAGTATGTTATAGTTATGTTATAGTTATATTTAATAGGCTGTAATGGGATGTAATGAGATATATCATGATATATCATGGGATCTAAAAGATATATAATGGGCTAAAATGGGATATGTAGCGGGAAATAACCAACAATCTCATCTGGGATTGGAGATTGAGTCGGCAACAACAATGGGAAACAGTTGAGACTTCACAAGTAGGCTGATTTTGTTCAAGCAAAATTGGGGATTCAATCAGCAACATTCAGGATTGCATCAAACGGGGGGTCTGGGGGCAAGATTGGGGGATTTAAAATGCTCTAATCAGCAAAGATTGTGATTTTCCGACACTATGCTTCAATCAAAACCCAGCAAAATTGGGGGATCGAAGCACTGGGTTGAAAATTTGCTGGTGAAGTGCCAAGACATAGGCGTGTATTGTTTCAGCAAAAAATTGTGGATTTCATCAGCAACTATGGTAACTATGGTGATGCGAATTGAAATGTGAAAATCAACGGTGAGTAATGTGGCGAAGCTAATAATCAACTCCGTTTCGCTTGGGATTGGCTTGGCATTCTTGTTGTAAATTGGGGGACGACTTGTCATGGAGTTAGCCAAACAAATGTTAGCAGCGGGCAAAACCTGACCTGTTCAAATGATTGATAGGCAAGTATTCCTGACTATTCCTATTCTGGATCATAGTTATCGCGTTCCAGTTCCTGGTTTAACCAGGGTGATCTGATTTTACTAGTCACATCAAGGTGAACATCCCGCGTTTATAGGCATGATTTTGCTGTGGATGCGACAATGAGATTTTTCTTGGGTGATATCCTAATATCCCATGGTGATCTATGGTGCACATGTACAAAAAATGATTTGAGACACAGCTTCAAAGCCAATAACTTCAGGACTCGAAAACGAGCAAAGCAGGGTTAGTGACCAAATTCCACTGGTCAACTTTTTATCGCCATTTGTTCGTTGAACCGCCCATAAAGCGAGTTATATTATGTTGTGGGTGATGTGCCCCTATGAAAATAGGCTAATCTCCACTCAACTCACGTCCAATCTAGGATAGCCTACTTCATTCATATCTTGCTGCTCACTACTGATATTCAAAAAAGGTACCCTGAAGGTTCCCCCCAGAACTGAATATGATCCATGATCCTTCAAGCAACACTTGGTGTTTCAACATGTTTCAACCCACTTTAACATGTTATGACTATAGTTATAACCCCACCCCGTGGCGTGATCATCGAACTAGATGGAGCATTTTCCAGCAAGCCACGGAGCTGATTACAATAGAGGCTAATCATTGGTTCTGAGACCATGATATCCACATGATATCCCGCTGTTCCGAGTTAAATCATGAATATCATTGTTTTTCCCAGTTAAATCATGCTAATCCCTATCTTTCAGGGTAAATCTCCCTTAAAAAAACATATCATGGCAGCTCCACCCTGCTCGCCGGGTGTCCCGTACCAAGTCTCGCGGTGGGCGCCGCATGGGCTCGGCCAACTGATGGATTTGGGAGATGATCTGCCCCTGGCGTCGTTAAGCATAGCAATAAAACCAGCAAAACAACCAAAAAATGGTAGAACCAAAAAGTAGCGATGTTTTTTAGAACCAAAACCAAAAACAAAGGTATATTAGAACAAAAAAGTGGTAGGAGAACCAATCTAAAACAACCAAAAGCAACCAAAAATTGTGTTAGAACCAAAAAGTAGCAATGGCAGGGAATTGAAGCAACGATTCAATTGGGATTCCCTAAAAAAATTGTAGCAAGTGGGATTCGGCTTAAACCAATCCCAATGGATCAGCATCCCGAAAATCTTGGTCTTTTGCTGGAGTGGACTTTTGGGTGACAGATCAATCTGATCTCCGATTTCGGCTGAGGTCCATCTGGGGCCTGTCTTGCGAGCTTCTCCATCTCCTTGCGATCTCCCCGCATTTCAGCGTCCAGGGCACTGAGCATGTAATAACCTCAGATTGTTGGATCTTTTTTCGAGCTGGTGGAGGTTGGAGTTTAGCTTGAGATGAAGTGACATCATGTGACATGGACAATTATAATACAATTATGACCATTGGACAGTGATCATGTCATTTTTTTGGATCCCCCAAAAACTCTCTTGCCGTAACCTTCCTGGATTCACATCGAAATGTAGCTGGGCGGCTGTTGGCATAGTCATCCATCAAGATGTGCCCGTACCTGATGTAAATGGGGCATGGATGCTCACTTCCAACCGTTCATTGTCCCTAGCTGCGATAACCCACACGAACGGAAAATGGATATACAATATGTCGTAAAAATACGACTACTGTAAGTTTGTATACATATCACAATCTAAACATATCTGAACCATATATGTATATATATATAGCTAACAAATGATGGGAGATAGTTCCCAAGAATACTCGGGATACTTCACCACTGATCATACCGACCGTGCTCCGACATCCTCAAGACCACTTTTGGATCCCCGTGGCACGTGGTACATCAGAACTATACACAATCGCGTCACGGCTGTCCTTCGACCTTGTCCTGCCTTTGGCCGAGCTGGAACAGTTACACCAGTTGTTCCAAACAGAAAGTCGGTTTGGCAGTCAACGTCATTGTCGCACTGCCAGGTGGGTTTCAGGGCACCAATGGTTCATGGCATCTCATGGCTCGCGGATTTTCGCTCCAATGGCGCAGACTGAAATCTCCACCACACCGGGGCAGCTGGAATCAGGTGGGTCTTGAGTTGAGAACTCTGTTGTGGATGGATATGGCATGAAATATAGTATAAAATAGTATAAATATGTCTAGTATAAATAATATAGCTTTGACTTTGCGGCAATGAAGAAAGAAGGTCACACAGGCCAAAAATGCAGATCAATTTCTTAAGATGGATTCGAGCACATTTTCCATGCTTGATTAGTTCGTATCATCCTTGGGCATCAACAATGCTCGGACTGGAACTGGGTAAGCGGGTGTCTCTCCCATCTGCGGCCCCGGCTCAAGCAACCCAGGATCAAACATGGATCGCAGGGGAGATATGGCTGATCTTGGACGACAGCTTTGGTGCTCGAAAACATAGGAGCTGAGCTCTCATCATCCTCCATTTCTGGCGAAAAAAGATTACCATTACAGAAATCAACCGACTAAACCCTGATCAAAGGCCTGCAACAAAAGCCTCAGAATGAGTTGAGCCCGGTCGGAAAAGTGATACACATGTGATACACCATCACTGTCGAGATTCTGTCTATGGTGGAAAATGTGGAAAGCAAATCAGGGAGATCCTATCTTGTGAAGGAATTGAGGGAAGGAATCCTTCAAACAGTCCGTCAAATCTGTTGATTTTCTTTCATGACCCTAGTGCAAGTGAGTAAGCATGGCAGCAAATTCCAGAATCATCTTGACAAGTCAGAAATCTATAAAGAATTTCTACTGATGGACGGAATCCTCTACCCCTCTGAACATCCATCGGTCTGGTGATAAGATCCTTCCTGAGAACCCTAAACCACCTGCTGCATCCCAAGCTTAACCATCTCACTTTGCAACTTTGGTCAACCTTGTCGGCCGGCCAACAAAAGGAGAGATGCACGCACTGCGAGCATTGCTGTTGTGTAGTGACTAATTAAGTATATATGAGTTTGTTAGTGGTGTTTAAGTATCTTCCAGTAAAGATAGATATTGAAACCCCATAAATGTTTAGTGTTCCATACCTATGAATTGACAGGGTCTATATTTTGGTCCCCTCCGCGCTACCTGGGGAGATACCCAAAGAGCCAAGGACACACATCTTCTTTGGAAGGGGTTCTTAGTCTTCACCCAAAAGATCAAACAACAAGATCTAGAGTTTCTCAGCAGGACTTTAAGAAACACACAAGCCCTCTGTGTATCGACTCATTACCCTTCCCGTATTGCCGGCCATAAAAAAAGGTCACGCTTTGGCGTGCCACTTTCAGACAGGAATACGAAGGTGATATGTATAATATACATATACTGTATACTCTACAAGATATCCTACACACTAAATACTACATAAATACCACATACTACATACAAAACACATATAGATATTACATACTATAATACAATATGCATATAGATAATATGTATATAATAATTATATGTATATATGTCCTGTATGTATACATATATTGGATATTTAGCTTTCTGTTGTATCACTTGATCATTTCTATGCAGTGGTACACCTCTCTTGCATGCATGAAGCATGGTTTTTGGCACTGGTGGTGCCAAGCGTATTTCATGCTAATTCGTTTGCTCAACACTTCTCATGAGAGCAAGTCATGCTTCAACGACAGGCTGCCGCGGGTGACAACCACGGCTGATCGGGCAGCACTTCCCCGGAAGTGGCCGGGTGCGACTGTTTCTTTTTTTACGAAAATAAAGGGAGCCGTGACTTACAATTACATACAATTCCCATTTACGTTCATTTACCTGGTTGGGAAAACTGGGCGGTACTTATCAACACAGGGGTACCTTTTTTGTACCGGGTGGCTTTTTGTATCTCGAGATTTTATAAATCAGCGAAAATCATCCAACCAAACGACAAGCCATCGGCTTCCTAGAAAAGGGCAGCCGTAATAGGCGCTGGGTAAAGAAAAACTCAACACATCTGATCCGCTCTTTTCCAATACACGGTGATGTGTAATAATATTCATGTATGTATATATATATATATGAAATATACATATGGCAAGTTTAGATACAGAACCCTCAAAAATGATGAGTGCGCATTCTATTTATTCTATATCTCAGGTGGGGAGTGCAGGGGCCGGTAGACAACTCTCAGACAGGGACATCTTCGGCACTGCTCATCTTAATGCATGATGGGCGCCAAGATTGGGCGTGGGTCCCATTCACCCCCTAATGTTCAGGAGTAGTGCCGATCCATATTAATTAATCCATGACCCAGGAGTTATATCATGTTATATCACCAAAATCATGCAAAATCCAAAGTATGCATAACATTATACTACGCATTCTATTACCAGAACATATCATCCCGAAATCCGGGACAAGCCAGGTACCGTTCCAGCCGCCCATCAGGGAATGTAGTCCCGTGCCAAGCTGACCTTCAGCCGCCCATCGGAGCAACAAAAAACAGAAACGACCGATGTGGTGGTCCCCTCACTGTGAGGCAGCTCCAAGAGCCGTGTCGCAGCAAGGAACATCACCACAGATCGGTGACCAAACGCGGCAGTCAACTCGAACTATACTTGGCCAAGCGATCTTGGCTGACCTCCAAAAGTGAAGATTGCCAAATTTTGCTGGAAAAAAACGCACAAATATGTCCAAATATTGAAGATTGTAACTATTGCATGTGCATTGCATGTGTTGCACATAGTTGCACATCCCACCAGCAACAAAAAATATTTTAAAAAACTGGAAGATGTTTAACATGAGACAGGGTTTTCAAAAGGAGGGGGCAATCAAGCCTTTCATCAAGACATTTTGTGACATTCTGGCATTTCGACACCTGACGCTGAACGGCCTCTCCGCAGCGAACGTGAACAAGCACTGGGAGCCCACTGGCGGCCAGCATTTGGCCGGGGGCAATTTTTGTCAAGTCGTTGCATCAGTTTTTCCTGTTACAACACAGCTGGATCATGAATTCTGCCTTTTCAGAAACTCCTAGTGTTGGGGGTCGCAAACGAATGGCTCTCATGTTTTCCTTTGCTTTTCTGCAGCTGTCCTTGACAGTTTCGATTTGAACATCCCAGTACTGTCAGCCTCACCCATGCATGGTCCTGACATCCAGCAACCAATGCTGCAACAGTTGAGCGACGGGACGCGGGACCCATTTCACTGGGATGATGCTTCAAGATGTTTTGCGTCGGATGGGTCAAAATATGTGTTTTTTTCATATCTTTGGGGAAGATGAACATCCATAACTAATCATAACTACCTACTTTGATGTGAAGACCAAGATACTAGGGTGTTGATATGGAAATCTGTCAAAATCCGCGGGCCTGCCTGTGTTGTGGGTGTTCTTGTTACAAACCTTGTCATACCTTTACTAGTTTTAACTTGTTCTGGTTTGAGATTGAGTTCTAGTTCCAGCTAGAGTTATAGTTTGATCCTGTTCTAGTTTGAATTCGAATTCTAGTCCTAGCTACAGCAGTGCCTTGCTCTGATTCAATCTTTAGATTGTATCCTGGCCCTAGCTCCTTGGCTCCAGCAATGGCTTGACCTTGTTCTAACTTTAGGTTGAAATCTACTTGTAGCTCTAGCTATAGCTTTAGGTTGAGATCTAGTTGTAGCTAAAGCAATAGCTAGATGTTTGCTTCGGCTGCCATCCCCCTCACATATAATTACTATAGTCTAGTCTACTATAGTCTAGTATAGTAGTTCAGGCAAATTAACATTGACCTTATTTACATCATCATTGTCTAGGTATGTCTAGGTGGTCATCATCATCGTCATCGTCGTCATCATCATCATCATCCTCATCCTCTTCCTCGTCCTCATCCTCGTCCTCATCCTCGTCCTCATCTTCTTCTTCTTCTTCTTCTTCTCCTTCTTCTTCTTCTTCTTCTTCTTCTGTTCTCTTTCTTCATCGTCCTTCATCATCCCATCTCCGTCTTATCTTTCGTTGCTCCGGCTCGCCCCTGGGATGCGGCATTGTTCCACGTTTTTCTCCACGTTTTACTGTCCGTTCCAGCCAGAAGCACGTTCTAACATGCAGCTTTTGCGCCAACCACTTTCCATAAGCACCTGCAACTCCTGCCCTTCCTCTACACTCACGGCCTTCTCTACATGCACTCTCACAGCCATGCCGCTTGGATCTACCAACTTGACTCTTTTCTGTTCAATCTCCAAGGTCTTGCACAAACAAGCTTCTACACAAACCACATGTTCGATTCACCAGCTTTTACACAGACCACCGACATTGCACCGACCAACATTTACAGAAGCCAACTTTTACACCAACCGGCTTTTTCACAAACCAACTTTTAGACAAACCCGTTTTTACACAACCAGCTTTTATTGCACCAACCAGCTTTACACAACCCCTGCTTTGGGCCTGGAGGCCAAAGGCCAGCCGGCCGAATGCCGCAGGCTGTTGCATAAATACAACAACAGTACTCGAAAAAAACAGTCACCTACAGCCCTTGAACTCAGTCCCAGAGGGGCACAAGATGTCACATCTTGTGATAGGTCAAACTAAACAAGGATTTGGACGCAGTTGAGATAAGTCAATCTTGGGTATCCTGAATTCATTAGATCGATCTTGTCTTGGCGTGAACATCACCCCCAAGCCATCCCAAATTGATTTCCACGTCCAACAGCTACAGACATGGAGAACTCAATGCAAGGATCAAGGCATAAGTGTTCTAATTATGTTCTATCTATTTTAGTAAAGGTTGTGCATTATTTTCAAAAATAATCCGTGTAACAAAAGAAACGAAGATGATCAAAAGTACATGAACATCATATCCCAGACGTGCGCGATCAAAAGTGCGCAATCCTGTTCAGGCCAGTTTACCGCACGAGTGCACCATTCTCTACACTGTCTGTGGTGCTCCTCAATGACAGCATTCACACAGATGGAGGGAAAAAAAATCCGAATCGATTCCGGAGAAGGGACCAGTGCGAAAAGTGGAGGGATCCCTGGAAAACTCAGATTTCCAAATGTCAAAAGGCACTGTATGACTCACTGACCAATGAACTAAATCGGATTATAACTATATCCATTTAGCTTATGTGAGTCAAACATGGATAAGTATTGCTGGGATCGTAATCCTATTACTGCGAATTGAATTGGACATAAGACTAGGTGTGAAATAATAATGTACTCATTCAAAGCTGCACTGGCCATGCGCTACGTTCAGAATCATTCCCCTTATTATCTATCATCTAAACACAAAATGCTTGTGGACGCAATAACTCGGAGTGAGCATAATTGAATGTAGAAAAACTTGAGTCTGAGTACTTTGTTTTGATGACACCACCGGGTCTACTGGGGAAAAGGTCTGCTGAGACATTTACATCCACATGTAATACCTTCTGAATAATTAAGATGAAAGTAGAAAATTTACCATTATGTGTCACATATTTAGGATCGTTTTCCATTTTCCTGTATAATAAATAACGAAATAATATGGGTTTCTCAGTTCCATGCACTTCTAGTTTCAGCGAATTGCCGTTCAATGCTATCCAGTCTTTGCAAACCCAATCTTCAACCCCAACTTGGGTATGGGTTTACATCGGATCCACTTCCTCTTTCGTTCCCTTCCCATGTTTCATGTCCGTGCCGTCCGTTTGGACGCAGCGGCGCGGGTGCGGTCAATGTTTCATTTTAGCGCTGATGCCAGGTGTGGATGTGACTCACCTGAGGGGCAAGACAACAAATATCTTAGATACAAAAAACATGCGATGATATAGGTATTTTGCGCCATATGATATCAATATATTGTATAATTACATAGCCAATTGGAAATGTTGAAATAGGAAGGATTCAAGTTCAGGTCATTCTTCACAGGGAGATGGGTCCAAAAATGCGCACACACATTTGTGATTCCTGGTGTCTTGGGTTTTGACACATGCCCGCTGCTTGCTGGATGTATTGATATTCGTCTGATCAAATCACCGGTTTTCATTGGTTGAATCACTTAAACTCCCATGAGTCTTGGTTTATACAAATCCTTTTTGCGGGTGAGATATGTGAAGGTTTCCTAAAATGGGGGTACCCCAATGGCTGGATGGTTTACAATGAAAAATCCGAAAATAACATAGATGATTTGGGGGTACCAATATTTTTTGGGAGACCTCCATTTTGTTTTTTTTAGTTCCTTAAACGCCCATTGGTCGTTGAATAAATTCCCATCTTTCTTGGATGATCTCAGCCACATTGGCTCCACCGAGCAGCCCCCAATGGCTCCACTCCGCCCCGGCCATCAGCGTCATCAGCAAACCTCGGCGCGGCTCAACATGTTGTCATGGTTTATTGATTGGTGTGTTGAAAGTTGTAATGATGTCAACAATACTGACACTATCATCACCATCATCATCATCATCATCATAATCATCTTCATCTTCATCTTCAGACTTCTTAAATCCTTTAGGATGCCATTTTTGGCAAATAATTTTTTTTATGATTTATTTATGATTTGAATACGATTTCCATTTATGATTTTTTTATGGGTTCAAATTGTGGTTATG
>Ga0126342_10013721_pt1 | contig 14325 bp, 11 predicted proteins | sample Cyp1metagenome_FD_92528 | JGI IMG/M metagenome (GOLD analysis project Ga0126342, IMG submission 92528) | Coral microbial communities from Lord Howe Island, Old Settlement Bay, Australia - Cyphastrea 1 metagenome | ecosystem: Host-associated > Invertebrates > Cnidaria > Coral ...
ACATACATATACATATACATACATATACATACATATACATACATATACATACATATACATATACATACATATACATACATATACATACATATACATACATATACATATACATACATATACATACATTTACATACATATACATACATATACATACATACATTACATTACATTACATTACATTACATATACATATACATATACATATACATATACACATACATACACACACACATACATACATACATACATACATACACACATACACATACACATATACATATACATATATATATATATATACACATATACATACATATACATACATATACATACATATACCTACATATACATATACATATACATATACATACATACATACATACGTACGTACGTACGTACATACATACATACATACATACATGAATATGTATGTATATATATATAGATGTAAATTTGATTTTGCGTATATTGATATAGATAGAAACGTGTACAGTAAATGGAGATCAATTTTGGATCTTTTCCCGGCTCAGGTTGTGTCTAGCATCGCCAGCGGTTTCATCATCTTTTCAGAGGCGTCAACGTTCCCTGCTGGGGGTAAGCGGTTTAGGTCGTATAAGATGCATGGTATTATATGTACATGGAACATACTATGAATATGTACATGGATCACGTATCTATACATAGTATATACATTGTATATACATTGTATATACATTGTATGTATATGTATATGTATATGTCTATGTCTATGTATATGTATATGTCTATGTATATGTATATGTAATGTGTGTATACATTCGCTGTTTAACCAGCTATTCAGAAGAATTTCAGTGTTCATACGCTCGCTCAGCTTAGTTGGAGATGTGAAAAGGCCAGAAATGGGGCCAATTTTTCCTTTTTTTCATGCAGAGTTTTCGGTTCTACCCCAAAGTTGCAACTTTCATAGGGAAATTGATGATAAAACCAATGGATTGTTTTTTTTTTAAAGTTATGGGTTTTCCCAACTTTTCGATGTGTCAACTCCTGCATTTTTCCATTTCGACTGGCACGATTCACCTCATGGTCCGTTATATGTAGGGGACACCCAAGAAGACCTGCTAAAATGGAGAAACCATTTGGGGGTGCAGGCCAGAGTTTACCTGAACATGGATATACGTATATGGGTTAGTAGTGGTTAATCATGTTTAATAATGGTTAATAATGGTTAATCATGTTTAATGATTAATAATGGTTACTTTAATGGTTACTTTAATGGGAATAATCATGGTATTAAAACCTCCATGTTGGGATATATATATATAAGTATATATATTATATATAACAGATATAACCTTGACAACTATGGTGAACCATATCCACAAACCGTTCACTGGAACTGCACTTCCAAGCAGTCTTGCACGTTTTTTTTTTTCAGAATGTCCCATTCTGCTTGGTTCATTTCCCCTTTTCTGAACTGATCTATTTGGTTTGCTTTTTAAGCCATAGCTCTTGTTTTTGGGATTCATCCACATGATTGTTGGGATTCTTCCATGAAAAATAGGATTCTTCCGATTCTTCGATGGTAAAAAACCAGTGACTTCCGTGTGAGCGTTTATCAGGACGTCACGTTCACAGCTACCTCGGACCTCACCTTGTGTCATGGCGCCATCGCCCTGTTGATGTTTTTATTGTTTTGGGGGCATCCATATTTGAAGAAAGCATGTTGATGATGTCGTGCACAACCGATGTAAATTTTATTTCTACCATGAGAAGGAGTGTATTGAAAATAATCATGGCAATCCTTGAACATTGGATAAACTAGCTCCGAAACTTGGGGATGAATGGGTGCATCGAAACATCGTTCAACATACAATCTATTGTGGCAATCCCAAAACAATGTGGTTAACTTGTGAAAAAACTATAGTTGGATGGGTTATACACCAACTTGAAGAGAAACAACCCCTGTTGTATGGATGCGAAGAGCAAGGTACAGGTCTGAAACGACTAAAGTGCTTCACCATAGCTGGGCTGCCAGGATCACCGCAGGTGGGTAAGTGATAAGCACATCTAATATGGACAGAACCAGAATTCAAATCACTGATAGTTACTGGGACTCATACTCCTCCCATTTCTCCTGAAAATCCTCATCCTTATCCTCATCATCGTACTCAATCCTCATCATCATCATCGTCGTCGTCGTCGTCATCATCCTCATCATCCTCATCCTCATCCTCCTCCTCCTCATCATCATCATCATCATCAAAGTTGCTCAGGCTCGATTGCGGTGCTGACTTTGATTGCAGCACAACCACCGCTCTAACGGGGGGAAGTCAGAGTGCCACGTTGACTCCCTATGTCGCTTGTCCTGAAACGACCATCTGAGTTCCCAGCAAGGAACCACTCCAATCCACTCCAGCCATGGGCTATCGCCCCGCAAAAAGAACATGATGTGGAGATTTACTATGACGACCTAAGACAGGCGCTTGTTTCTTCAAAACCTTGTCCAAGGTGATGTTGATTCAATGCCATTTTTTTGATATCCAGATCGCCAAGGTGGCTGGGACCACAGATCTACAAACCATCAGGGCACAGAAACAGGAGCCGTGATTCCCAGCGGCCAGGGAAATCATCAGCGATCCGGAGCTGTGGGGATACCCATCGTCTTTCCATATAGCCATGGGGAGCCAAACCACAGCACTAGTTGGATAATGTTGGATACATGACCGAGAACTGACTTCTTCAATATGGTGATTCTCCAAATTACCAGAGGCCAAAAGGAGTGATTACCCTCTGGTTATGACTAACATAACCATGGAAAATCACCATGTTTAATGGGAAAATCCACTATTTCTATGGTCATTTTCAATAGCTATGTTAAATTACCAGAGGGTATCGGGAAAAACCCATGGGATAGTTGCGGGACTCTGAACTCACAGCACTCATTAGCGGTACCCGAGATGTTTTTTTTAACGTAGCGATGAGGATTCCTGCGACCTCACTGAGAATTGGATGGGGGAACTCTCCCAAAGTCGTTCAACTCTTCAGGTGAATAATGATAGGAATGATTATTTTATCCATAGATTTATTGGATAGATTATGATAGATTTTCCATAGATGGAATTATAATCATGATAGATTATATATATCCAGAGATGAGATTTTTTAGGCTGAAACTACCAGGCCGTGCTCAGCCGGCCCGATCTCTTCGCGAGGAATTCGGGATGTTGGAATACCACTACGAGGTGCCAAACCTGTCCCCACGGCGATATCAGATTCAAGTGCCAGTGAACTATGTCAGCTACTCGGTGAAGAATTCTTCTGCGTGCATGGGCGAACACTGAAAAAATAAGAAAGAATTACCGGTTATGATTTGTAATCATTATTGGAATCATATAGATTCATATAGGAAAAAACCATGCAATAAACAGTCATTGCTGCCCCAAGCACATTCGGGTTAAGATGGCTAAAATGAGCCACATTTTCAATACCCAGGTTGATTTACAAAATTTCGAGTGATATGACCAAAGGTTTTCAGGGGATTATGATAACCATTGATAACCCATTGATGGTAAACCTATCAACCACCTAGTATCATCGCAGCTGAGGTGACACAGCAAGTGCCACACCCTACACGGGTCCGACGAGCAACTTGGCGTGGTAGAATCGGATGTGGGTTACCCATCCGGTAATTTGACATAATGTGGGTAAAACAATGCCATAAACCACCCATGACTGGGAATGGTAACCATACCACCTATATATCTATGGTGATGACTGGGGGATGGTTTATTGTTGTTTTTACCCGCATTACCTATTGAAGATCTCCGATTCTAACAGGATCTAACAGGTAAATACACTATAAATGGTGCATTTTCCACAGCTATGTTGAATTACTGGAGGGTAAGACTGTTTAATGCTGTTCAAGAATTATCCAGGAGATTGCTGATGAAATATGCTTCATTGATCATCTAAAAATCATTGTGTCAACCCCAAAATATATCAAGACACAAGATGTGGTGACACTTTTGCTTTCAACAATGACACCATGAAAAGAACCAGAGGGTTCTTAATCCACCATTAAGATTTGGCCTATCTTTAACTGGAATATACTTGGAGGATCATCCCACGCATCGCAAGTGGTTAGCCCTGGTTAGTCCCCTAGGATTATTCCATTTACAAGTGGCTTACAACTCCACTTACCACGCAAAAATGGGATGATCCTCGGGCTTCCCGAAATTTCCCATGGGGCATGGTCGATCAACGGCGCCCCAAAATCCCTCAAAAATCCACGGCCGGGAAGAATTCTGAACGTTTTTGTTTGGGTTTCCTGAAGCAACTCCGAGAGAACTCATGGTTTCTCGATTTTCTGCTGGAATTTTTGCCCCCAAGCCCCAAGCCGTGCGACCACATTTTCCATATGTTCCATCCGGGTGTTCCCGCAGGTGTCTACACTGTCACGTTTGACGTGGGGATGGTGGAGGGGAAGCAGGTCTTACCGGTGACTTGAAAGCTGTCACCAGGGGGGAATTTCTCATAATTTCTCCACTCCTCATGTTGACACATTTGATTGAGGATTATATTATGATTACCCTCTGGTAAACTGTTCATAACTATGGAAAATCACCATGCTATTAATGGGTAAATCAACTATTTCGAGTGGGCCATTTTCAATAAAGAACTGTAACAAATTACCAAAGGGTATATTGGGATTATTATGGATACCATCCAATCTACAGGGGATAGTTGGATGATCATCCATCATCATCCATCATTATTTCATGGGAAATCCTGTTGAGGCTATGAACACTGCGGTTTTTCATCCTCTCTATACCAAAGCACAAAGGTGGTTTGCCGTTGTTGAATTTCATTCCCTCTGATCAGATTTCTGATGCCCTTCTGTTCCTGATGACTTAGAAAGTGTGAAGAAATCGGAGACTTTTTGAGGTGAACATACCATTCCATCTAGTCTGAACTGTAACAGGGTGAAGTGTAGCTACCTAGGCCTACCCAAACCATTTTGGTCACCTCTAATTGGCTCAAAGAATCTCCTGATCGACATGTCAAAGCCATTTGGTATAGAGAACTATGTTTTAAGACAAAGCCATTGTTGTCATGGGAGATCCCCTGTCGTCACCTTTTTGGTTTCAATACTAAGTCATGGTCATCCATGACGACTGGATGATGCCTGAGGGGGTGCCCCCATGAGCTAGGAAACTTCCGCATAGTTGGATATAAACGATAAGTATGAACTGCTAACTATTAGCTATTAGCTATTAACTATTCACTATACAGCCATAGCCTTTTGACGTGTTGTATAGGCACAGCAAGGAGCCTGTTTCCAAGCTGCAGCATTGCTCCACCTATATCTACAGTAATGATTGGTGGGTTTAGGGAGAATCTTAACCGCACGGGTTTTTACCAGCAATCATTGTGGTTTTCCGGCATTTTCCCCATTGCAAAAAAGTCATGGTCATCCCATGGTCACAGTGACCTGGTGCCCATCCTCAGAGCCATCCTAGTGGTACCAGGTGACAAGTGGCACGCAGCTCTTTCTGGCGACGGATTGTAACAGCAGCGACACCGAGACCTACTTCTGGAGATCCGTTCCGGGACAGACCTCTCCAGTGGTCCAGCTACAAAGCTCTGGCAGGCCGCCATGGAATTGCTGGCAGACTGGATGGGAAAGCTGTAACGAAAACAGATAGGTACCCTGTAAATTAACATAGCTAATGGAAAATGAACATTTTTAAATTATTTTTAATAGGTAAATCAACTATAAATTTCATTTTCAATAGCTATTTTAGTTCCCACCGCCGTCCCCAGGCAACTGGTAACGAACCCCCTTTTTTTTGCCTTTTTTAAGAGTTTGGGGTTGGGCGGGATGTTAACGTGCCTGTCAGCTTGCTCACGTCATGTATGCCTCGTGAACTTCGGGGTTGGCTGGGTTATATATATATAATATATTTATACATATACAATTACATTGACACACACATATATATATATATGTATACAAACACATGTATACAAATACATTAATTTTCACACTTATATACATATAAATGTACATATATTCTTGCACATATGTATACATATATATTTTTCTCACTGACGTATATATATATTTATCACATGCATATGTATACATATATATATATGCATGCATATGTATTGACATCTTTATATACATATGTATACATATGTATATATATATGTTTAGATATGTGAAATTAACTTGTCGGGGAATGTTAGGGTCTTCACTTTTCTTTTACATAACTAATATCTTCAAAATGCGTCCTTTCTTTCACTTGCAATGCTCGCTGATACAAACAGGCGCAAAAAAACACCAGTTGCCCCAAGACAGCGCGACCTGTTAGTTTACCAGAGGGTATCTGCGCAGATATTTTTTTATACCTGCATATAGACAGTAATGTTGATGTGCTATTAATAACGACCCACACATTATAGGCATCAGAATGTTGAGGCCAAACAATGGCCCGGGGTCCCTGGAAAAAAAATTGGACCTAAGTGGCGCTGAACAAATTGCCTAATTGAAAACAAATACATAAGTGGACTTTATCTTTCATTTTGGCATTCCCACATGAATTGCCTGATTGAAAACGATTACATAAGTGTATTTTTCATTTTAGTATTGCTGAATGAATTGCCGAGAAACAAAAAACATAAGTGGATTTTTTTTCCTATAATATATATATATACATATATATATACATATATATATACATACATATATATATATATATATGTGTGTACTACATAAATCAAGATCTGAATGCATCACACAGATCAGGGTTCCATACACATGGCGATAGCTTGGCTGAACGAAGTTATGAAGTTGGCGTTGTGGTGACCTTCAAAGGGGAAAGCGGCCCTGGTTCCCAACTTGGTTCCCAGTTGATAGGAGGTAAACATCCATGGATTTTTGTCGGCTTGAAAAAACATCCTTAAGGTGGTGCAAGATATCTTCCACCCACCATATGTCCTAGAAAAAGGTGTATCGATTTGTATCTTGATACTCGTCTACTTCTCACAATCTTCTGATGTTGGACGGTGGTATTTTCCCTATGACTCTATGACTGGAAGTTATGTGCGCAGTCGTGCAACCAAAAATTCGAAGAGACAAACACATAATAATAATCCATTTCCAACAGTGAAATCAAGAAAGACTTGGTGTTCCATCAATCAAATCATCGATTAAACATCGATTTCCAAAAGTTAACGAGTTAACGAACGATCTTCCGTGGATGCCATACTTGGTATGATTTTAAGCCATACCGACATGGTGAACCCCCACCTTTTTGTTGATCAAATACGCCTTTTTATTGGGTAAGTCCCCATTTTGCAGAGAAACCCTGCATCATTTCGATCCACATAGGTACTTTTTTATCATGTTTGTTTCGCTCGAAATGGAGTACCCCGGTTTACCATCATTTTCTCATTCAAATACCCTCTGGTCATCAAAGGTTGCGTGCTGGAACATCTCCGCCCTTTGATAGTTTGATGATACCGTTTCGGGTATATGAAAATGGCGATTTTCTGGCAACGCCACGTGTTTTCTGCGGCGTCAGTCACCCCTTCTCCGCCACCTTCGACACAAATGATCTGACAGCTGGAGTGCACTACGAGGCGGTCCAGTACCTCCCAGTGGCTAACCGAGGTTGAATGGGGATACGACCATGAATTGGAGCGGGCTTAACAAATAATTGAGGATATAGTTGCTAAATGATGATTGGTTGAATTCTTTGATGATTGGATCAGGGATTAGGGATTATACTTCAACTTAAGCCAGAAAAACATGGCCAGGGCACTTTCCATTTTTCAGAACGGGAATCCCCTTCACCAGTGGCAGGTCTGCATCGATGTGGACGGCATCGCGCCGGTGCATCGTCCCGGCAGAACTGGGCTGCAGATCTTTGTGAGCTCGGGCCCCTGGTGAGAGACGGTATAAAAACAATCCATCATATACTGGTTGGTGGTTTCAGTCATTTTTTATTTTCCATAATATATGGGATGTCATCCTTCCCATTGGCCATTGACTTTCATATTTTTCAAGATTGTTAAAACCACCAACCAGTATATGAAACTATGAAAGATATATGAAAGGATTATAGATGGATTGTATATGAAAGACATTCAATTATCCTTGGTATCTTTCATAGTTACAATCCATATAGAGACCTTTGTACTAAGGTTTTACTGTAACTATGAAAGATATATGAAAGGTCTCTATATTTTTTTTGCTTTTTATCTTTCATAAAGACCTTGTTTTTAGGAGGTTTCGACTATGAAAGATATAGTTTTGTATATTTGGACTATGAACATGTGTATATATATACAGTATATTATATTAATATATAATAAATGGAATCTTATGTGAGCTGTTAAACATAGCCTGGTTGATTGGTTATGAAAATAAGGAGTTATACTACCTGGGTCATGGGGAATTATGCAGAAATAACTCATAGTAGGGAAAGCTATCAACCAACTAGTGTCATCAGATGTGCTAATCAATGGGGATTTATAAGGGATATTTATGGGATATGAATGAGGATTTATACGGAATATTATATGTATATAATATGCAGATTACCCTCTGGTTATTTAACGTGGCGAAAAGCAAGATTCCAATTTTTAACAGGTAGATCATCATGTTTATCATCTATATTGGGGCCATGGCTTCCATAGCTATGTCAAATAACCAGAGGGTATACCTATTTATATGTTTTATATATTTTTATATTATGTATACATTATGTACGTGTATGCTTTATAAGGACAGCTTTTTCAATGGAACAATACTCTATACATGGAGATTTATAGGGGATATTCATATGGGAGATTCTATGGGGTAATAGAAAAAGGGATAGCTTTCAGTGATCAAACGTGGCTGAGAAATCCCCGAACTCAATGGAGATTTGTTCTTACAGCAATAAACCTGAAGGAGTACACATGCCGCAAAAATATTAGCCGCTTAGCCTCAAGAGTTCCCTTTAGAAGCAAGGAATATATATATATGTATATAATATACTATGGGATATATATATATATACATGATTATATATATATGTATACATATGTATATATATATATATATCTACACACATACACATTTTACTTTAAATACATATACATTTCCTGGTGCTCCAAATACAGTTTCAGAGGGTGTTTGAAGCCCAAAACCCAGCCCAAGTATAGTCCGAGAAGGTGTTTGGAGCCATAGGGATATATACATGATAATGGTATAACACACTATTTTAGTATAACATGTTGTGTTTTTAGTGATGTATTTCAATCTCGCTAAATCTCATCTGATATGAGATGTTCTGATATGGTATCATACGATGTAGTATGGTAATGCGGTAACATCTCACACTGGCTGCAGATTTTGGCAAAGTGTGGAGTGACCTGAAACGAAAAGCAACGGGTATATAGTTGGGTTAGACTCCATTCTTTCATTCTACACTTGCGAATCATGTTTGCTGAGACTCGGCCGCCAGTTTTGCTGTCTGAAACTATCTGTTTCTGTTGTTTACTGTAGGTAAGGAGGTACCCTGAAGGCTCTGAAGTTTCACAACTGGTTACCCTTTGGCAAACTAACATAGCTGTGGAAAATTATCCCTTTTAATGGGTAAATCAACTATATCTATGGCCATTTTCAATAGCGAACTGTAACAAATTTCCAGAGGGTATATCCCATTAATATCCCATTAATATCCCATTAATATCCCATTAATATCCCATTAAATCACTATAAAATCCCATTAAATCTCATTGAATTAGCCGGTTGAGATGTTTAAACCAACCTGGCAGCTTCGATTTCCTGCGCGTCTGCGTCTTTCATCCAGGCCCAGTCACAGCGGTGTCGCCCAGAACAGTTACTCAAGATTTGAGCAGGACCAGTTGAGCGGTTTGGGGAGCTGTGGGTCAATGACAATGCCGATATCATTATACCATGACTACCCTCTGGTTATGACTAACAGTTCGCCATGGAAAATGAAAATGGCCCATAGAAATAGATGATTTTCCCAGCTAGAAACCTCCATTTATGAGGGATTTTCCATGGCAATGTTAAATAACCAGATGGTAATACCATATAAATACCGTTAAATATCATTAATTATCATATAATATGGTTACCCTCTAGTAAACTAACAGTTTGCGAACTGGAAAATCACCATCTTTAATAGGTAAATTAACTATTTTCATGGGCCATTTTCAATAGCGACATGTAACAAATTACCAGAAGGTAGACCTTTCTATTGGCGTCCAATACTTAGAACCTGAGCCGGCAACCTCTCTTGAACGAGGCACGGGGATGTTATACTGACCAGAGTTTTTTGTCAGTGTGTCTATTGGCAACCATTGAAAAGTCTCATGGTACCTGCATCTATTTGCACAAGACCTTCAATGCCTTACGAACGTTTTATTACACAGATAAACCAAGACGGAAGGACTGGAGTGCACAGTACTTTCTGAAATGGTCGGGGCAAAAGCATTGAATTGAATAGCCTTGTAACACTACTGGTAAATACGGGTAGTGTCTAAATTGCCACCCGTGGGCACAATACATATAAATCCTCTGATGTATATATATATATATATATGACATATAAAGATATGTTTAGCATGAACAAAAACAATGAAACCCACATATACATACATATACTATGTAAGACCTGGAACACCTTTTTTTTCACGCTGCCAGCGATTTTTCGAACAAACCTCAGGACGATCACTGTGACATGCCCCACGGTTTGCTCCAGCAGCACCTTCATGTGCCCTTGGGGATGATCCCTGAGGGGCCCAAGTGGTGGATTCTTTGGCTACCTAGAAAAACCATCGAAAATCCATAGAAAAACCATGATTTGTGGATTGACCCATAGAAAAACCATCGAAAAACAGGGGAGAAGAAAGCTGATGATGCTGATCAGTCAAGTCCGATCTTTGTTCGGCAGGTACTTGGGCGTTGATTGCCGGTTTCCCCAGTGTGCGACCAGGGCGGGGCACCCCGAAGCTGTTCTTCACTAACGAAAAAGGTAAAATATGGAGGTTCTCAAGCCTCGGAGCCTATGATATCCCATGTTTTCCTGCTAGAATCTCAAAGAAAATGATGCTGATGTGATGACATGGGGTGTCCATTCTCAACCCGCCGTCATGTGCGCCAAACAACTTGGACTCACAGCCCCCCATTTGGGATTTGCGAACCAAAACTCACCTTGTTCAGCTGGGATGTGTTGGCCTCTAGTAAACGAACAGTTTTTCTGGAAACTCATCATGTTTAATAGGTAAATTATGGTAAAACATCGACAAAAATGGGTCCTTTTCCAGTTCGCGTCTCGAGGTGACGCCATCAGTCGCCCGGGCGTGGTTCCAGAAATGCCGCCCTTTCGAACGCGCAGCGCACCGCTGCAAGCGACAGGGGTGACAGGAGAAAAAGGGTGCTTTGTACCATGAAATATCCATGAAATCTACCATGACATCATATGAAAACATATGAAATCATGACTGAAATCCGCTGGTTCATGATCTTCAGATTTTTCCCATGACAATTCTGTGATTCGAGAGATATACCTCCATTTTCATACACACCCATACCTGATGATATGTGGTCCCTGAAACTCGTGTGGAAATTTCACGTGAGGATATGTTTGGTGTCCTTCATGGATTCTTTGCTTCAGGGGTGATACTCTTTGGTAATTTATGAGAAATCACCTCATTCATAGATGACTTTACCATTGAAACCTCCATCCGTAAAGGGATTTCCCAGCAATTCATCTACTGCATGGTAGCCTCAAAGTACGTAAGGCCCTGGAGTTGACCAGTGGGCATCCCTTGGCCTAGCGCAGGTTCTTATAGTTTGATGTGAAGAAACCGCTTTTCCCGGGGTTTCACATCTCATGGCGCTAGGAGAATGGTTCTTAACCTTTGACGCTTCCAATCTGACGGCGGGACTCTTTTACCACCTTTGCCTGGATGTGGTGCCTGGACCCATGAGATATTTTCACAGATAGCCTCTGGTATATAGCTCCATACAAAAAGCGAATTGGAAAGTCACCATGTTTAATAGGTAAATCAACTATTTCTATGTGCCATTTTCAATAGCGAACTGTAAGAAATTACCAGAGGGTATTTGGGATGCCAATGGATGATTGGCAACATAGAGACATTAGCTTAGGGGGCCACAACATGCCACAAGAATGACATGTTTTTTTCTTAAATGTGTGAAAATATGGGGGATGACCACAGGTGGCAGTTTCTCACCTTTTTGAATCGTAGAATGATGTAGAATGTTGTGAACCAGCGCCAATTGGATGAGGAATTGGATCACGAATTACAGCCATTCCATGGCCAGCCATTCCATGATTTTTCAAACGCATCGTCTGAGGATGGATCCAGTACCACGCGATATTATGGCGACTCCCGTCTCAAAGTTTACATCTCTCCCGCCTCTCAGCGCGAACACAGCGACGGTGAAATTTTTGGTGGGTCGAGGTGCAGGGGGAATGTCAAATCTTGAGTGATCATGGGCCGAAGGTGACCCTCGATGTGTACAAGACTTTTATGATCTTGAGACCTGAAGTGGGTGAAAGCATAGGTTTTCACAGGCATGGGGACAGATCATTTTGAAACTGAAGAGTTTGATATGAGGGTTTCCATAAATGGGGGCACCCCCAAATCATCCATTTCGATGGCTTTTCACCGGTTTTCCTATCATAAACCATCCATTTTGGGGATCCCCCATTTATGGAAAACCCCAGTCGTCTTTTTCTCAGCACCTGTCATCGCTATATTAACCTGTATGTACCAGTAGTACCGCACAAGGCAAGTTTCAAAAATAGGAAACCTATAGGAGAGTTTGGTTGTTGTGAATCACGAATGGCAGAGCGAATCCACTGATGGACCGAAAGGTGGTTGGAGTTGTGTTTTTTGAAGTGGCTGCAATGGTTGCAGTGGTTACCTCACCCACAACTGCTGGATGTAGTGTGGTGTAGTGCAGTTGTAGTTGTAGTTGCAATGTAGCGTAGCGGAGTTGTAGTTGTAGTGTACACAGTGTAGTGTAGTTGCAGTTGTAGTTGTGGCGTGGTGTAGTTAGTGTAGTGTAGTGTAGTCTAGTGTAGTGTGGTCTAGTGTAGTGCAGTGTAGTGTAGTGTGAAGTAGTGTAATTGTAGCTGTAGTAGTAGTAGTTGTAGTGTAACTAGTGTAACTAGTGTAACTAGTGTAGCGTAGTGTAGTCTAATGTAGTGTAGTTGTATTTGTAGTTGTAGTTGTAGCTGTAGAGTAATGTAGTGTAGTTGTAGTTGTAGTTGTCGTGTAGTGTAATGTAGTGTAGTTCTAGTTGTACTTGTAGATGTAGTTAGTAGCAGTTGTAGTTGTAGTTTTTGTGTAATGTCTCTCTATCTATGCATTTATCTATCTATTTATCTATCTATCTCTCTCTATCTATCTATCTATCTATCTGTCTGTCTATCTATCTATCTATCTTATCTTACCTTTTCTTATCTTATCTTATGTTATCTTATCTTACCTATCTACCTATCAACCTATAAATCAATCTATCTATCTATGTATCTTACCTTATCTTACCTTATCTTACCTTATCTTACCTTTTCTTACCTTATCTTACCTTATCTTACCTTATCTGATCTTATCTAAAATATCAACCTATCAACCTATCAACCTATCTATCTACCTATCTATCTATCTACCTATCTATCTATCTGTCTGTCTATCTATCTATCTAATCTAACCTAATCTAATCTAATCTAATCTAATCTAACCTAATCTAGTCTAATCTAATCTATCTATCTATCTTTCTAGCTGTCTCTCTATCTATCGATCTATCTGTCTATCATTGTCTATCTATCTATCTTGCTATCAATCGATCTCATCTGTCTATCTAACTATGTATCTATCTATCTCCCCATCTATCCATCCATCCATCCATCTATCTACCTATCTATCTGTCTATCTATCTATCTATCTATCTATCTATCGCTCTGTCTGTCTGTCTGTCTATCTATCTACCTGTCTATCTTCAAGCTTGAAAACGAAACTATTCTGCGAGACGTCTTCAATGTTTGAACTTGACAACATCAAAAACAAAGCAATTCTGCGAGACTTCCTTCAAAAATGGAAAGTTGACTGCAGCGCTGACGGCCTCGTACCAATGGGTTTTGCGATTTTTGCACTCCACCTGTCTAGAGTACTGCGCCTGCCACGAAAAATTGATGCCAGGTCATACGAAGTGCTGCACCTGTCACGCAAAATCATCTTAGCAAACCTACAGATCCGATGCTCCAAAATGCAACCCCTCTCAGGAAATCA
>Ga0126342_10013722_pt1 | contig 14325 bp, 9 predicted proteins | sample Cyp1metagenome_FD_92528 | JGI IMG/M metagenome (GOLD analysis project Ga0126342, IMG submission 92528) | Coral microbial communities from Lord Howe Island, Old Settlement Bay, Australia - Cyphastrea 1 metagenome | ecosystem: Host-associated > Invertebrates > Cnidaria > Coral ...
ATGTGCTTTTAAGTCCCTATACATGGCCGAATGTACGTTAAGCGCAGGATTTAAAATCTTATAGCTTATGTTGAATTATGTTGAAACAATACTCTATCTTCAAGCTATTGGAACTTGAAAGTAGGTCATTTCAATCCCCTAAATATCCAAAAATAAACAATTTGGTTGCATGCGCTTTACCTTAGTAAGACAAACAAATCTGACGCAGAAAGGCCGCCAAGAGAATCGCATATATTTCTGTATGCATGTAAATATATATATATATATATTATTTAAAATTATATGTATATATGTTATACCGACAAATATGTATATAGTCTATATGAGAGAAGTTTTTTTGATGTCCAACGCTGATACTGAGGCCCAAGACAAAAAATATCTATAATTACATTTACAATATGTGTGTATCACACTGCAATGCCAATTATATCTGCACATGAAGATCAACATCACATATGTCAACATATATATATATATATATTTGATCTACATGGCCCAAGGCACATTCAAAAAAACAGACCCAAATTAATTGCAATTGAACCCAAATTAATTGAAAAAGGCATGGGATTTTGGATATTTTGGCCTGCCCCGATTTCAAGAAACTCTGCCCTGAGGAACTAAATTTGAACAAATGCAAACTGCGGGAAGATGAATTCAGGCTATGCAGGTCTGACTTTGGAGGGGCGTGAACATGCTGGTGAGCATCCAAACTGGCTGTTCATGGATGCTCATGCGCAACACATACTCTATACATAAAATTGTTCTAGGTTCTGGTGCAACCCCATATCATGAACCTTGCTTTGTTTACTTGGTAATTTTCTGGCGAATATCCATTTTCTTTTACCCTTTCAACATGTTTCGCAAGGGCTCACATGGTAACGTGCTTTGAATCCGGCTGAGGTACCGGATTCGTTTCAGCAGTCACCACAGAAGCGGTGACAAGTGGAAGGCACGTTTGACGGGACCCGCACTACCAATGTATATAGGTCAAAGGGGGGTTCTTGAAATAGGGGACCCCCAAAATCATCCAGAAAATGGTGGGTTGAAATAGGAAAACCATTGGCTTGGATGTTCCGCATTGCAAGAGACCCCCTCATTTAAGGATTAGATGTTTTCATTTGGAGATTTGACCAATACAAATGGTGATTCAGCCAACAAATAGCGATTTTAGCCAACACAATGCGGTGAAATCGACAAATTGGGACGGAATTGGCCAGTATGGCTCGCCACTCACTTCCCTGGGTTTACGGGATGCAAACAGCAAAGGTGAAACTCAGCCGAATACATGGCTCGATGATGAGGACAGCTTGGATCCATTCACTTTGGAGGATGTTCAAAAGAATCGGAGCTCATGTGGCCTCGGCGATGCAGGTAAAGAAGTGATGACTTCATGTGGCTGCGGCCACGCCAAACTAGTTGCTGGTAATGGTTTAGTAGGAAAATTCCACAGAATTGGGACCATTTATGGGGTGTTTAATATCAGGGCGATGGGATTAATATGGATTAATATGGATTAATTAAATATGTTAATATTCTTCTCCTGTCAGACTAGTCTCTCTCACTTGGAACACTGGAACTCCCACAAGTTGAGCCACAATAGCTTGTTCCTGGGGTCAAGCAGATGGTTTGCAAATGAACGGCGTATGTGCCATCGCTGCGCGTCATTTTTTGCAGATTGCAGCCTCCGGATGACATGTTTGTGGTATCAAACAATCTGATATCAGAGTGCTTGGTATGTTGGCCTATTGATAGATTTATCATGATTTATCCATAAAGATCATAAACCACGATGTACCTCAGTTTGATTCAGTTTGTTCGTTTATCGTTTTCCCACTGCTTGATTCATCAAAAAATTGGGACCCTCCCAATTTCACACAACAATTTTGGGTATGTGAGAATAGCAACAAAGACCACATACCAAACTCACATGGTTTTGGTGAACATGGCCAAGTTGCTTTCGGTTGGATATATCAGTTTATAGAGATAACATAACCAAAAATTCACTGCAAAGGAGTTGTAAAACCTAAAACGAGAATCAGTTTTAGAAGATAAACATGTTCTCAAATATTTCAGATGCCATTTATGGATACTTAATGATACATATATATATATATACATATATACACATATATGATAGAATAAGTGTTCCAAGACGGTGTATTCACGGCCGCCAGGTCTATCCGATGTACGACTTTGCGCACGGCAACGAGGATGCCATCGAAGGCGAGTGGCACAATGTGGCACATCTCGATGGAAAAAAAAAATGGTGCCATAAAAATGCGATAAATCTGGGTAAACAGATTGGATCAATAGTGGTTAATATATACCCTCTGGTTATGACTAACATAGCCATGGTATAGATGGCCCATTTATAGATGGTTTACCTATTAATAGCATGGTGATTTTCCATGGCGAGCTGTTAAATAAGCAGAGGGTAATGGTTAGAAGTGGTTAAAAATGGTGATTGGTAATTGGTAATTAATGGTTATTAAAAATCTTGGTAAATTGAACAGTTCTGGCCCGAAATACCAGATATAAGTACAGAAGTAACCCCATTTATAGAATGTATAATCCCATAGAAATAACCAGTTATAACTAATAAATGACCATAACTGTAGTGACCTCACTGGAATTATGATTAGTAACTAGCTAGTCAGGGGCAACTATCCCAAAATAGCTTTATTTCAGGTTAGTGAATAAATACATTTGTTTCAGATAAATTGGTAAATCAACCAACGTGTGTTATAGAAATCTTGCATGGACATCCGAGTGGGTTAACCTTTGGCAAATCTAACCTGGCGATTGGTTCTTCATGGGAACATATATGAAAATACGTTGGAAAGTCATAAATGGAGGAATTGTCAATTGCCAGGAATACCGAAAGGAAATTCCATGGGTTTGCTCAAGATGGGCCGATGATGATGATGATGATGACCATGATGACCATGATGACCATGATGACCATGATGACCATGATGACCATGATGACCATGATGACCATGATGACCATGATGACCATGATGACCACGATGACCATGATGACCATGATGACCAATATGACCACGATGACCATGATGACCATGATGACCATGATGACCATGATGACCATGATGACCATGATGACCATGATGACCATGATGATGATGATGATGACGATGATGATGACAATGATGATGACAATGACGATGACGATGACGATGATGATGACGAGATGATGATGATGATGACGACGACGACGACGATGACGATGATGATTGTGATGATGGTGATGCTGATGATGATGATGATGGTGATGATGACGATGATGACGATGATGGCGATGATGACGATGATGACGATGATGATGATGATGATGATGATGGTGACGATGACGATGATGATGATGATGATGACGACGACGGCGATGACGATGACGATGACCATGATGATGATGATGATGGTGATGGCGATGATGATGATGATGATGACGATGATGACGATGATGATGATGATGATGACGACGACGACGGTGATTGTGATGGTGATGGTGATGGTGATGATGATGGTGGTGGTGGTGGCGGCGGGGCATGGATCTTGAGTTGAAGCGCTATGTATGTATCTCGACAGCTTCTCTATGAAAAAAATAAATGCCAGCTGATTTGTTCATAGCCCGATGCTTTCTGGTGGCACACAATTTTCACGAAAAGCGATTTGTGTTTACAGAATTTTCACGAAAGATTGAAAGAAGAGGTGGTTCCCAGACAAGCTCCTCCAGTCCTGCAGAAGGCATTTCCAAAACAGATATTTGTCAAGCAATTGACCAAATCGTGCGAGAGGAATTCTTGCATGCTCAAGTGAGTTTGGTTGACCAGAAGAAGTTAAGTTTCCGAGAAACAAGTACCTGCGGGCTTGTGCATGAGGAAGTTGGAAGATTTTCCCATTACTTTGGAAAGGTACGGAAGTACGCTTAAAGGATTTGATCATCCACAGCGAAGCAATACCCTGGACACACCTTGGTCTACTGGAGGTTAACCATGATGGGAACTTGTTGATCTCCCAATGAGGAACCCTTCTTTTTGGCCATAGAAGGATTCAACATATTTTTTGGCTTAATACCTGTCGAGGTCTGATCATTGTTTGTTACGTGCACCATGAAAATCCATGAAATACTTGTATTATCAATTATCAATTATTATTATCTTGGTTCCTTTCCTTTTGATCACCGAACATCTTGGATTTGCTGCGCACAGCTCCCCTTTTTGGCACAGTTCGGATGTTTTTTGACCGGCGGTTTCAGGTGTCACGCACTCCATTTGCACCTTGGAATTTGAGAACCACCGGGCCTTGTACGACTGGTTCCTGGTGCCTCGGAATAGCAGATGTCTGGGGATCATGGGGCGACATGTGCTGGGACTATAGAACTACCTTCAACCAATAATGGTGAGTAGATAGGTAGATAGGTGGTTAAACATCCCAGTATTTATAGGATTTATAGGATTATTATTTACCATCACAATGTGAAATTTGGGGATTGTGGAAAATGGATGAAAATGGATTGAAAATGGTGGGTTTATTGGGCAAAACATGGCAAATACATGTATTTTTGTGGTGATGAAACCAACCATTAATAGGGATAAACAGGAATTATATTATGTTATATCCCATAGGATCCATGTATACTATATATGGTAACATTTACCATCAATATACCCCCAATGTTAGCATATATACCATACATGGATCCTATGGGTATAGTAATGGGAAATTTGCGAGGATATGTGATATAAATACAAGAGACGGGTTTGTTTGCAAATGTTGTGAATCCCGAAAAAATTGGAGGATCGCTATCAGCTCTCCTAAATTTTAGAATAGATGGCGGGTATTCCCCAATTTTTGGGCAATGCCATTGTGGCATCACATTTTTATGCAGAAGAGGTCTTTGCCGATGGTAAAAGATGCCCCCAAACCTGATTGCTGTTGTGTAGAATTGTACCTAGAAAATCCTAGAAATGTATCAGATGCAGTTGTTGCTACTTGGATGGTTTTTTGTTACTTGTACCCTCTGGTAAACTAACATAACTATGGAAAATCACCATTTTTAGTGGGAAAACTCACTATAAATGGCCATGTTCAATAGCTATGTTAGTTTACCAGAGGGTAGTATATTAGTGTTTGCAAACCAATTGTATGGATGAAACCCAAAGATTCCGCCCGTGTTTTTCAGGTGCGTACAGTACGGACATCAGTAATCATCACTATGCATACCCTCTGGTAAACTAACATAGCTATTGAAAATGGTGATTTATAGTGGATTTACCCATTGAAAATGGTGATTTTCCATAGTTATGTTAGTTTACCAGAGGGTAAATCATATTGTTGGTTTGGTCATGTTAGGCCCGTGAAGCCATGTTGCCTCTGATGTCCTTTGAGGTTTATCTTTTTTGAGTTGATTGTCAAGTCATGTAGAATAAAGGGGTACCACCAGCACCTTGCCGTTAAACTACCTCAAGGCGGTTGAAAGATTCAAGTGTTGCTGGATTTAATCTTAGCAATATCCTAATATCCGAATATATCTGATAATTCACTCATACTATTGATGTTTGACAAGATTCAATATCTTCAAATATCTTCAATAAATCCATCAATATCCCAGAGAATCATAGTCTAAGGTGATTTAGGTCTATGTTCACCGGGTGTCTCCGGATGATTGTGAACTGCCATGCCGCCGCGTCGTTTCGCGAGGATAATTGCAGCATCATTCCAAGCAGACCATACCAGAAGGACAGCCTGGCTGAGAATGGAGGATTTAACCGACAAAAAATGAACATAAAAGTCATAAAAGCTAACACCATTGTGATATATGAGGGTATAAATATGGTATCTGATTGGTGGTTTCAAACATGAATGTTATTTTCCATAATAAAAGAGGGAGGTCATCCTTCCCATTGACGAACTCCACATTTTTTCAAGATGGTTATTGCACCACGAACCAGTTATCTATCATCATCTATAGAAAAATTATAGATGGAACCATGATCTGTATAGAGTATCAACAATCAACATGCCTATTTTCCATGGTTTTCATGGTTTCTGTCAGTTTGACAAACATTTCATCCCCACTTGACGTGCCAAGCAATCAGCTCGGAAAAGGTGTATCGATCCCATCAACGGCGGCTTGACGTATATCCATACACCAGAAAGCCATATTAATGGAGGTTTCCTAAAATGAAGGTACCCAAAAATGGATAGTTTGTGCTGGAAAATCCTATTAAAATGGATGATAACTGGGAATTTTGGGGGGTACCCCCAGTTATCATCCACTTATAGATTGGGATGTTTCAATATAAACCATCCAGCTATGGGGATTTGGGGGTACCCCCATGACTAGTCGGAAACCCGATGACTGAACCCTCGATCACGGCCGGCCAAACTCGGGGGTCCCAGGAGTTTGCCCGGCTGGAAGTGCAGGGTGCTGTGACCTCCAAGAGAAAGCTCCTGAGGTGTCCTGGTTGCATCGGACTGGAAAAACCACCAAGAAAGTGAAGGAAAATTGGGATATCATCAGGAAGAATATGAGATTTAGCCAAGAAGACCTATGGGATTTTACATGATAGCAATGGGGATATAGAGTCGATGTAAGTGGGGAGAATGGAAGTATAAAATAGCATAAAGGGGGTTATAGGGGCGAATATCGATCCATAGACACTGAGACAATTTCATGCCTATTCCAATTGCAGGAGAACGGGGTGTCGTACTGCGCCTGCACTTTGATCAGAAGATATCAGAAGGAACTCTTCTGAGGAGTATACTCGTGCATTATTGGAGAGTGAGATATCTGCAATCATTCCAGTGATCTTTGTGCGTTTCAACAGAGACCAGAAAGCTGAGTTGGCAACTGAGTTGTCAATGGAGTTGTCAGCACTTGCTGCGACGATCAACATCAGGCGGTCGAGAATTATCGCAGGAGTGGGATCTTTGCTATTCATTTTTCCCAGAGGTATAGCATTCGGTCACACAAGGATCAAATCGTGCAGTCTCTGGTTGAGCAGGTTGGGTGGATCATCCAGTTCGGCAAGTTCGCATTCGTATCCAGTGTCCTTTTGGGAGAAAGGGAACTGTTCGCCCCGGGTATTGAAATGCCTTGATTAGCTGTGAATTGTACATTGTAAGGATGCATTGGCTAATAGAGACTAACTTGGGTATACCAATGCGGTACCAGTACATTGCATGGAGATGCAAATCCAAAAAATGGTGGGTTTGCCAATAACAACTGATTCCAATCATTGGGGAATGATCATGTTGATAGAATATCACTGGGGTAATTGTTGGATGATCATAGGGTCATATCAGTGGGGAAATACCAGAAAATTGGGGATACCAATCAGACCTTGATTTTTTTCTGTGGGAACAAAGGGCTATACCGCATGCCAATAAGATGAATTTATGTAAACTAACTCTGGCTACCAATAAAATGGTGCTATATCAATGGCGTATTTGTAGCCTCAAGTTATACATCAACGGGCTGCAAAAGGCGACTCTTCATGGGGAGGAAAACCCTGTGATTTGGGGCTTTGCCCCGGCAAGCCTTTTTTGGACATTCGAATCAATCCTGAAAAGGATTGTAAACTTAGAAACCTCAAAAAAACAAGCTGTTGATGAATCCTGAGTTGATCACTGAAAAAGGATATAAGAATGAAGGTATCATACCGACAAGTTCTGTGAGATATGTCATCCTTGAAGAATTTGGAACCCAGACCTCCAATACTCCAAACATTGCGAAGATCTCGCCAATCATTATCCAAAATAGTGGGAATCTCCATCCTCCTGCAGTCTTGTTTTTTTGCAATGTGTGTATTGAGCTGTATACGGGCAAATTATAACGACCTCACTGCGACCTCACTGGGAATCATGGTTAATAAGGGAAATCATCCCCAAATGGCCTTAATTCAGGTTTGTGAATTATTATAATTTGCCCAGATATGTTGTTTATTTGTTGTTGGTATGTGCGTTTTTTTTTATGTGTGTGTGTATACATTATATAATATAATATCTGCATACCCTCCTCCAAATTAACATATATAGATCCTGCCAAACAGGGGGTTGGAAGACTAGTTTCCACTAAAACTGAACCATTTTCAGAGTCGAACTGTTAATTGATGTACTGGAGGGTGTATATACATACTTTTTGTTTTAATGCATCGGATTTACTTACTGGTGCCTAGCACGCAGGGAATTTTCGGGAATTATCCACTGGCTAACTATCAATTTCATCATCCCAGCAACCCCCAGCAACCCATCCAGCCACCCTACGTAAAACGCACCAGTAAGTTTATGCTGACGTTATTTGACCCTCCGACTTTTTCGGAGAACAGCCACTCCACAGCTGAGGTTGGTGAAGGCTTGTGGGGGTGCATCACAGGTTCCAGCAATCTGAAATATTGGAACATGGCTTTTATGTTTCCCATCATATTGGGAATAATAATCCAGAAATAATAAGAAATATATGGAACATGAATTTTATGACTTTCCATTCAGTTGGGAATGGAATAATCATCCCAACTGACGAAGTCCATCATTTTTCAGAGGGGTTGGTTGGTATACCACCAACCAGTATATGCTGGGAAAAAAGAGCAACTACTGTATCATTGTTTTTTTTTTAATGGGGATATCATGGGGGATAGGAAGAAGAATGGGGAAATTTTCACGCTGGGGGTATTCCGCTCCGTGGCTGGAAAATCATCGAACTATGGCTGGTGGATTTTCCAGCAAGCCACATGACCGATTACTGGAGGGTTTTAGTCGTTTCCAATAAAAGGATTTTACTATCATAGGGCTTTGGTAGCCTTCATTTTGCTGGGAAATAATTTTGGAAATGTGTTTTTCACCATTCTTACCCTCTGGTGAACTAACATAGCTATGGAAAATCACCATGCTATTAATGGGAAAATCCACTATTAATGGCCATTTTCAATAGCTATGTTGGTTTACCAGAGGGTAAATCACCATAAAATCCCATCAAATCCCATGAAATTATCACTGTTTTTACTGCAATATAATGGGGATCTTGATGTGATGAACCCTTGGATTTTTGTTTGGTTTCCCTGGTTTTGGGGCTTACCCTGTACCGGTGTACATGTTCTTTGTGTGAAAATTAGGTAGGTAGAATGTGGTAAGCCAATAGTAAACCATATCAACTTTTTGCTATGGTGGGTGAGTTTCTAACCTTCAAAAATGGGAGGGTTCATTGGGTTTACCATCAGCGTTAAACCATATAGTTAAACCATAGTTAAGCCATAGTTAAACCATAGTTAAACCATAGTTAAACCATAGTTAAACCATAGCTAAGCCATAGTTAAACCATAGTTAAACCATACTTAAGCCATAGTTTTCCATGTGTTTTCCCATCGTTTCCCCGGTGTTTTCCCATTTCGGAGCCCCTTGGGACGTCGGTTCCGCCCTGCCAGGAGGGCCACGTCAGCGGCTGGGACGACCCACGGCTGCTGACGATCCGCGGCATCCGGCGCCGCGGCGTGCGGCCGCAGGGGCTGAAGTGCATGGCCGACGGGGTGCCGTGGTGAAACAAAGGATGGCTGATTGGTGGTTTGGAACATTTTTTTCAATGGATTGATTTGTTTATGTAATGGGTTATTTGAAATATGCAAGATATAATCGACTGGTTGGTGGTTTGGAACATGGTTTTGATGTTCCATTTCATATATGGGATGTCATCCTTCCCATTGACGAAGTCCATCATTTTTCAAGATGGGCACAGCCAGCACCACCAAGCAGATGGGATGATGATGGGATGATGGGATGATGCCATGAATCTATATAGCTTGTTTAAGGGTATACCCTCTGGTTATGACTAACATAGCTATTGAAAATGACCATTGAAATAGTGGATTCTCCCATTAATCATGGTGATTTGCCATAGCTATGTTAAATTACCAGAGCCTATCTAAGGGTATTATGATAATAAGATGATAATGACAATAGTATAATAGCTATATGAAAACATATGAGAATGATAGATATATGAATCAACTTAGATATATGATAGCAATACCTATATTATGATAATAAGATGATAATGATAATAGTAAAAAGCCTATATGATGATCATATGACAATGGATGAACATAAGATGATCATAAGATGATGATTGGATGATGATGGGTATAGCCTCTATGATGAGATGTTATATGGGTAGTATCATAATTTGTTATTACAATATTACTTATAATTATGAAGATGTTGTTACAATATGGTTATTATGATATGTAATAATTTGATAGTATGTTATTATGGGTATCATGATGATGTTTTCATGGGTATTATGATGATGTTTTCATGGGTATTATGATGGTAATATGATAGTGATAGTAACATCATCATAATCTCATGATGATAATGTGATAATAATGATATTTTGATAAATGTGATGACAATATGATACTTGATAATAAACGAGCATGTTGTGGTGCTAAGATTATGATGACAACATATTTAGTGGATTGGTCAGAAACCCCTTTCTTTATACACCTTGATCAGGGGGTAGACCTATTATTACATAACCATAAAACATATTAAAGGGGATCATCCTTGATGATACCTATCATCCATGAACATTTGAATAGACCTATCATACATATTATCATGTGTATTGTTGATATTATGTATTTGGGGATATCATACATAGTACCTGCACATACATCTTATATGTGGGCAATGAAGCCCAGCGGATGATTTTTAACTACAGATTTTGCCATGCTTATCACAGGAGCCACGGCACGATACTGAAACATGGTACATAAGAAACATTGCGACCATACATTTGATGCAACGACACTTCAATGTAAATGGCCTGTTACTCTCCATCAGTTTGCATGTTTAAGTTTTCCAGTGCCCATGTTCCGATTATGATGGAAAACAATCCCAAGCATTAGACATTTTATCGATTAATTTATCTATACGACTATTCTATCTATTTAATCTATCCATCCATCCATCTATCCATGCAACAATCTACATTCTACAACATTAAAATATTGGTAAACATTTTACATTACAAACTGGGAGTCCAGCACATCGCGTCGAAAACTTAGGTGGGCGTCAGCGACCGCAACAGCACCACCCCCTGGGATTTCGTGGAGGACCAGTGACCAGTGACCAGTGACCAGCCTCTGGTCAACGTTTACATAACTATGGAAAATCACCATGTTTAATGGGACAATTCACTATTTCTATGGCCATTTTCAATAGTTTTTTGACATAACCAGAGGGTACATCATCTTACATCCATATGATATTCATAGTTCTATATGTCTCTGTCTCCCATGTCGGTTTTCTTTGGTTTGGTAGAGGGAGTCTGTTGCTTCTTCTTTTCAACAAATGGGGGAAGATAGTGCATGATTTTGCCCGCAAAAAATCAATGAGTTATATACTTTTTAAGGATGTCTTTGGCAAATGGCATGCCGTATCTTCGAAGAAAATCATCATGAAATCATCCGACCCCGGGCACCCTCCCATGACTAGCTTTGCACAGAAGGATCTTGGGAGGCTGATTGAATTCAAGATCAATGGAGTCTCCAAATCTTGAGAATTCCTGGGACATCTCCAATGGACCTAACCTTTTTTGTTCCAAATCCTCCACAACATCCTTCACTAAAATAGGATACTCCAAATCTCACGATGTTTCGAACATCAGATTAAAAAGTAGAATGTTTTGGGCCAGCTGATATCCACCATTTTTCGAGACACCCATCTGTTTTTTTTGGATTTTTTCCATTTGATTCCCCAGTCCAAACCAGTCAGACAAAAACCATCAGCTTGGGGGCATGAACTGCCATAAATCCCCGGCATTTTGATGTGAAAACCAGGAGTGTTGGAGAGAAGACTTGGAGCCCATTAGCAAGCGACGGTTGGCGGTGTTGGATCCCCTGGAAGTGGTACCTTGCTGCTGGCGACGACATGGAAATCGGGGTGGGAAACTGCCATTTTTTGGGGGGAACGTGTACGGAAAGTTTGTGGATCATTCATGTTCCTGTGATTCGTTTGGCAATTTGGAGGGTTTCCTCCGATTTTGTTGGAGAAACCAAGATCTTGTGGATGAACTTGGGGTAATCCACACAGAGTCAAAGTATGGTGATTTGATAGGCAGTCGCCAACAGTGTTGAGGTTTTCGGACTGATACAAAGGGAATAAGGGAATCATACCCGAAAATCTGATATTTGGGTTTGTCTAAAAACATGATTTATTGGGGAAACGTGATGGTGGATTCAATTGTGCTTGGGTCAAATGTAACATGAGTTGATTTACTGATTGTTTTTTGTGGAACATAATCTAATGGGATTCAACCAATCATTCGTCATAGAAAATGGTGATTTTTCCCCAAAAGTGGCAATGTTAATAGGGAACATGCTGAATATATATTAATATATACATACTGGTTGGTGGTTTCAAACATGGCTTTTATTTTCCATAATATGAATGGATAATCCTTCCCATTGACTTTCACACTTTTCAGAGGGGTTGAAACCACCAACCAGTATATATATATTATATATATGATATTATATGATTATATGTAACCAGTGGATTCGGGAACAGTCCATTTTCAAAGCCATTTAGATTTATGTGAGTCTTGCCATCTCTAGTGTTGCCAGAAATCGGTGGCATGAACCATCACTTTTCTTGTTTGGCTGCAGAGTCGCTTTACTTGACATTGGTTGGAATAGAACATGATATTATGGTGGGTTTTCCTATTGAACCTCCATTTATCGTGTATTTTCCCATATTGTCCATGATTTTCCAGGATATCAAAGCCTTATCTTGCTTGCCACCGACGCTCACTTAGGAGATTGTCGACTACAACAAGGAGGACCTGGGTCCTTGTGAGTGATTCAAGGTTGGTTTCTTCGCAGATCCCCAAAGAGCATCAACACATACATACCAGTATGTTACATATATGGATATACTTAGACGTTTACATAGACATACACATCCGCACGCATGCATTTGAAATTTGTATCAGGTTGGTATAAATTTCGAAGCGTGCGGAGGAAAATTTCGAAGTATGTCTACACACATATGTTTTGACTTGCAAAGTTAAACATCCATATGATACCCATGTATGCCCATGTTTCTTACTGTTTCCCGATTCTTGCCTGGTTAATGAAAAATGGTAGTCCCAACACGTTCAACGGGATCAATCCATACCAGCTGATGATTGTTTACAACTGGCAGTGCCGATCAAATCTGGAGATTTCAACTAAGATCATCACTAAGTGATGTGAATGGCTTGGAATGGGTTTTTTTCCATCTTCTCATCTACTCCAGGATGATTAATGATTATATTATTTACATATTACATATAGATATATGATATATATATATATAGATATATATATATATATATAATTAGACATTATATATAATGTATTTATATATATATATATATATGTACATAACTCATTATATGTATCATATTAAACTCCTATAATAAAATGGCCAGTTACACGTTGTTATCCGCAGGAGCTCATTGAGGGCATCACCGATCTCCCCGAGCAATCCGCCAGCAGCGACCCCAGCTGCGCGCGCACGCTGAGTTCCTTGGTGCGGAACGGTAGCGGTGGCGGAGCGGGGTGCACGGTGCAGCGCAGGGGGTTGATGTAAAATCTATTCTGGTTGGTGGTTTCAAACATGTTTTTTCCATAACATATGGTTTGGAACATGGCTTTTATTTTCCATAATATGAATGTATAATCCTTCCCATTGACTTTCATATTTTTCAAGATGGTGGTTTTAACCACCAACCAGAAATCTATTGATGTTCACCTGAAACCCTGCCTTAAACAGTCTCAGTGATGAAATTAAAACTCAAATATCTCAAAATGGTCACATGGCGATCAGATCCAGCTGGGTTCTTAAGTCATGATCTCCAAGGGACCATAGATTTCAATACTATAGACTGGTTGGTCATCCATGACGACTGCATGATTTGGGGCTACCCCTATTTTAGGAAACCTCCATTTAGGCTACCCCCCAAAAAAAAGAGTGGGAGATAGGAATTAACATTATCTTGAGGGTTTCAATTATTTGGTGTGTTTTTCAACCCACCAAGCAGAAAAAAGGTTACCCCCAGAAACTTCATTTTTCCCCACCTGCCAGGTGAGGGTTGTTAGATTTTATGTCAGTTGCCTCCTCCTCCTCCTTCTCCTCCTTCTCCTCCTCCTCCGCCTCCTGCCTCGTCCTCCTCTCCTCCTCCTCCTCGTCCTCCTCGTCGTCCTCGTCGTCCTCGTCGTCCTTGCTCAACTGCGACCCGCGATCCACAGTGTTCTCTGCCGG
>Ga0126342_10013723_pt1 | contig 14325 bp, 14 predicted proteins | sample Cyp1metagenome_FD_92528 | JGI IMG/M metagenome (GOLD analysis project Ga0126342, IMG submission 92528) | Coral microbial communities from Lord Howe Island, Old Settlement Bay, Australia - Cyphastrea 1 metagenome | ecosystem: Host-associated > Invertebrates > Cnidaria > Coral ...
TCATGTATGCATGTTATTTATACATAAATGGCACTAGCAAACTGTCCAACTATCAGGAAGGGAAGCCTCTCGGAATGACGCGGCGCAATACTTTGTCTCTTGGCGTCCTTCAGAAGATCAGCCACATCCGGCTGTGGCTGGATCTTTTTTTTTCTCACAGTGCACATCGATAAAGTCTTGGTCTTGGTGGAGCTCCTGCGGCCCCTGCTGGGCAGGTGGAGTACAAGGGCCTTGATCCAGCCCTGGTGGCCGAGTTGCAAGGGCCTAGCGGTGGCCGTACCTGAGGTGGGGATCAGCTGGGTTGATCGTGTTTGTCCTTAATCCATCCAACCTGGGAAACAGATGGAAATATATAGAATTATATAGATATTTGGTAAATGCCCCATCGTTTGTAGGTAGTTATGACCTTTATAGACTATACACTTCTCATTTTTGGTATGTCACCGCAAAAAAAATCGGATTGTTCACGGCCTTGTGATGTTTATCCATTGCCATGTTGGATTCGCTATGAGGGCTGAACTTCCTAGCCCTTCCTAAACAGAGGAGGTGTTGGGAAACATGACTAGATGAAAGTTCTGACAGGCAAAACCATGTAAGAACAAGAGAGGTTTAGGGTTTTAACAGCTACCACTGGTACCACCCCCCTTTCCCAGGGAATCAGGGAGAAATCAATCTGCATTTGAGAGTGAGGCATAGGACTCCCACATGTAGCCCATGATTGCAGCGTTTGATCAGCAAGTGGGGCGGCGCGGGGGCCATGACTTCCAAAGAACAGCGAAAGCAATGGGAAGCGGAGCAGAAACTGCTGGCATCTCTGGCAGTGCTGGAAGATGATCTGGATTGGTCGTGTCCCTGAGCCTCAAGGGACGCAAAGCTGTGCGGGAGGGTGCCTGAGGGGTTGCTGATGAGTACATCATGGACATAGACAGTTGATGATGACGTGATCATCTAGGAATGCACTCTGGGACCGCCAGAGCTGGCAGAAATGTTATGGATGATGCGCTCTCTAGCATAAGAAATTGATCAGCATACCTCGAATCTGCCAGCAAACTCCTCAGCCAAACAACCAGGAACCCACATTAGCACTGCCGTGTTCAAAGTGGTTTACAGGGATTTACAGGGTTGATTATGACACACGCACACACACAGATATTATATATATACACATAATACATATAAATAAATAAATTAATATATCTAATATATCTATACTGTATTATAATCAAATATGGGAAGCCATATCATTCCGACAAGTGGGTTTGGGGAACCTGGATCCCAGGTGAAACGCCAGACTTTCCAGGGCTCCAACGCGTTTGTGGCGTGGATGTGTCCTTCTTTTCCGATCGCACCTATGCCATTGCCACGGTGGTGATCTTGAGTTTCCCCAAGTGCCTCGTTTGCTCAGACAGATCACTGCTAACTGTGGCTTGTACCATTGGCAGAGCACCAAACGTGTGCAAAGCAGTCCAAGCAAAGCTTAAGAGCTGAAGAAAAGTACTTGTCAATCGGTGGCCCAGTCTCCATGCTATATCTCAACACATCTCTTAAGGCTGGATGTCCTGTGGGAACGCAGCGCGGCCTTCCGCCTCAGTGTGCCCTATGTGCCCGGTTTCTTAGCCTTCCGGGAGGCGACGCGGAACTCCACCTCGGGGGGAGGTTTGGTAGTTGCTGCAGGGGGATGTTGGGTGAAAAATTCCACCGCAGATGGATCGGTGATTGCTCTTAAATATCTTCAACCCTCCAATTCGAACGTTTGACAAACCCAAGTGGACTTGGGTCAGTCATGACGCTCCGCAGTTTTTTTGGATGTCCCCTTCATTTCAAATTGGCACATGGGAATATCCCAAAGTTGGGGACCGGCCTCGACCCCCTGCAAGGTGCCTGCCCTTTCGCAGCTGATGAGTTCAGTGCCCAAAAGGCTGAAGCCTCAGGTGGTGCTTGTGGATGGGAGCCACGGATGCATCCCAGAGCCTGTGGAAAGATCCTGGTGGTTGGGAAGATGCAAGCCACTCCAGATGTTGAAGGAAGAAACTATGCAATAAATGCACCATATATCATATAGATATTGATACAGATGACACATCTACAGCAATTGCATTTAAAATTTAATGATGATATACTTAGATTCAGATAAATGATTATTATAGATATATGATGTATGTACATGGCATGTGCAGCGGCGCCGGGTCTTAGGAATGGCGCCTTGCATCCACGTGGCTGCGGCGCGGCCACACATTTGGGCATCACCGTGGACTTGCCAGCCATCGGAGTGGCTAAGGATGTCTTGCAGGTGGAATCCAGGTGTTTTCTTGGGGATATCCTATAAAAAAAATGATGGTGAACATGTGGGCAATTTATAACCTATACCCAACAGTAAATGGATCAATCCTATATCCAACATCAGGATAATTGGGTAAAACCTATATCGAGTTGTACATTTTTTCCGATCTATAACTGATTTATGGGTATGATTAACTCCAATTATCCACACTTGTGCAAATTGAACTGAAGAAATATCACCATGTTTATCCCCCATACCGCATTGGCAAATAATTAGGAATTGAATATTTACGTGATTGGCAAATGTTCAAGTATCTGGATCGAGTTGGCACACCAATAGACCTACAAACTTGGTCTTGATCCCTGTGTCACCGGAATCTGTTTGCCTCGCAACGCGGATGCAACGCGGTGGCATGGCACACAGGCACGAATATACGCAGTGGTATAGTGACGCGGACTGGCATTCCGAATGTTTAAAGGGAACTGTGCAGGACGGATGTTGACGGGAGCTGTACAGCCGTTTTCAGCGATTTACAGATTGACCACACGTCGCATGTATGTGTTCACGTTTTCAAAGCAAGAAGGCCTGCTATTTTTTCATGACATTTGGGACCCTGCCCCATGAGTGAACATTGCGTTTGGTGGTTGGTAGCTGCATCTTCAGCCATCATCAAAGGAATATCATATCGTATCATAATTATCATATATCATATATCATATATCACATCGTATCATACCCCCCTCCCATTTGAAAGGTCTTTTCGAACATTCAGCATGTATCGATCCCAGATCTCAGCCAGGTGGGCGATGTGAATTCCTCCAGCGCCGCGCGCATCGCAGCCACCCTGCAGCCGGGCGCCTGGTTGCCGCTGTGTCCGGTGGCGGGGCTCTTCAAGCCGAAGGGCGGTGGAAAGCCGCTGGTGGTCAGCCCAGGCGCCTCGGCCATGGCATGCCATGGCCATGGATAGTTTTGGTCGACCCATTTGATGGGCTGAACTTCATCCTTAATTTTTGAGTGCAATCGGACGCCTTGCAAAGGACGGTGATTTGGAGATGTAAAGATTTGAGATATTACGGACTCATCTGATCCCATGTGTTTGATGGCAGGGGTTGCTGTTCCGCTACTTGAGCAAAGGCTACCACAGAACCGGCAGATTGTCACACATGACCAAGCCCTACTGTTGATGCACAGCCATTGCTGCAATTGGCTGGCATGCTGCCCTCTGATAACAGCAAGGCTCATCAAAACATCCATGCTTGAAATCTTGTTATCTATGTCAATTCCTCTGACTGCAAGCCACTACGCACATCACCCAAATCCCAAAAAAAATCCAAAACTGTTGATGAGTTGATGCCACCTACCATCTAGTTCCACCCCCAAGTCCCAAGTACTCCAAAATCAACCCATATCACCCAAATAATCCAATGACCAAAAAATATCAACATACACATACATAGCGTAACAAGCACATGCAGGTGTGTCAGAAAATGGGGTATACCCATGCAACCTGTTTACCCCCCCCCCAGTGGCCCATTCAACCAGTGGAATACCAGTGGATTTAGCGGCTGAGTTGAGGCCATCGAATCAGCCTCTCCACGGCCATGCGCCTAATCGTGGCCATTTGCAGCAGCGCCTCGCCCGAGCCCATTCGCCAGGTGCGCGGTTAGGGTGGCATGTGCTATGCATCCTGAGTACTTTCTGAAGGAGCCCTTGAGGGTATCATTTGGGATCAGTGTTGTTTTTCCAAAGATTATCATCCATCTTAGGTACTCTTATTGAAAAAGATATCAAGGGACGTTCCATCTAACACCTTCTCTGGAAGTATTGGCTCCATAGAATCAAGATAAAACCCGCTGGCAGTCACTCCGAAAATCAGTATCTCCGAAAATTCCGAAAAAGGAGAATCAGCGGCACTAAGGATTCATCATTGCTAAATTAGATAAATCTGAAAGGCTAAATGCCTCAATATTCCTAGCTTCAACCCACCTTTTTTTAGCCAGGCGGATCTGCGAAGCCGCCGGGCGGTCAAAGCCTGGCACGCAGGGCACCAGGTGGGGAGTAGCCGAGTAGCCATTGAGGTCAGCTGGGTCTATCTGATAACAGAACTCACCCTCCAATGATCATTACATCATTGGATTGATGGGAAAATCCTACCGGACAAGCCTCTATATTTGGTGGGAAAAACTGTGGTTTCCTGTAGATTGTAGATTTGCCCTTGAACCAATCTGATTAAATCATGGGGAAGATCCTGGCCCACTGGCCCACTGGATTGGGGACCTGGGCCGGCCACGGCCTGAGATCCGCAGGTGGAGTATTTGTCGAATCCCCGGCTGCGACATCTGGAGCGCATGCAGGAGCTCACTGACGGAGCTTCAGCTGAGCAGCACCTTGGTGCGAGGGATCCAAGCCCAACTTGGGATAGAAAAAGGTTTGGTTAAACCATGGGAAGAACATGGAACCATCATAGAACATTCAAGCATTTTTTTGATAGAACACGGGTTTGGTTTTGGTTTCCCCTGTGGCCATGGGGCCCCGGTGCCGGGAAGCCATGGCCGCCGAGGTGCCCGAAGCGGGGCCGTTGGCAAGTGAAGGCAGCTCCGAAGCTGGAAGCGCCCCCAGTGGAGGAATCCTTAGAGGATCAAGAGGAAGGGAGCTGGCCGGGTCTCTTTGATTCATTGTTGGTGGTGGTAATGATGATGATGAAGGTGATGATGATCCCAGAGTTTTGATGAGATTCCTGCTGTGGTGGAGTTGCCAGCCACCTGAGACCAGCATCATTGCCTGGGAAAAGGGGGCCTTTTGCTCGAAAATGATGCTTAACATTTGTTTCATTCTGTTTCAGAAGAAGCAAGCCCCAAACCTTCAGTGAGCTCAATGAATCTCATTCACTGAAAAAATATATGATTTAATATAGACATCTCTTTATTTTTGGAGGGTGGGGCAGTGACACAACTGCCGCCCCAAGCCTTTTGGCCGGACAAAGCTGTAGTATCGATTCCTCTAAGGTATCTGGAAGTAGCTGACATGCAGATCCAGCATCCCCACTCATCTCGCTAAGTCGTGCTGGTCACCCTGCCAGTCACTGTCAATCCAAGGTTTCCTCTTTGGCCCACTCTTTGGCTGGATGTGTGCCTGCATGAGCCGCGGATCAAAGGCGCCACTGGCAGGTTGATAACTATGTTGAACTCTGGATTTACTCAGGTGAGTCAAGAGTAGACACGCGAGTTTCTCATATTGGACCATATGACGGACTTGGGTAAGAGGGCATCCACGGAACAGCTCCAGTTTGTGCCTCCGGCATTTTCATGCATTTTCATTCTTGGACTTAGTTCGATACGGCAGGCCGGCAGACCAAGTCAGGTCAGGCAACATCATCTTTGTAGTCCTGTGATGTCCTGTGTGCTTCAAACATTGTGGTCGTACCCCAGTTTTCATTCATTTTTTTTGCATGCTTCTTGATTCCATCATGCTATACTATACCAGTGGTTGGCTTTGACTATGCTGCAGAATGAGAGGCTTGACACAGCATCGAGCATTGAGGGCTGCAGGTGCTTTATGGCCCACGTCTTGACTCCCACCACCTATTTTATTTGCCTCGCCGTGCTGTTCACAGGTTTCTTTACTGTAGGTGTACCATGTCAGACCGCACCCCGCCCAATAGGGATGGGGGTGTGTACAGCTGGTCTGTTGTGCGTCAAAGGTGGAAGGCTCATGTGTAGACCGAAATTTGATTGAGAAACACGGATCCTGCTGTAGCAACATGGCCACATGGCTCGAAGAAGCGAACTGATTCCTTTATCTCTTTCCGCAACTTCTGGTGCAATCAAGACGGTTTACCCACAGCCACTCTCCCCAACTTTGGGCTCCAACGTCAACCATAGACTGTCCTTCCAGGACACCTAGCTGTACAGTCGAGTGATGCTGAAAAGGATGTGATGCCCAGATCTGGGAAAGCTGGGAAAGCTCCAATGATTCTCTGAACGATTCTCCTTTTGAACGTCTCAGTGTTCCATCAGGAAACCAGTTAATTAAGGAGCACACATATGCAAACGTATTGTGCAGATTATATATATTCTTTTGACATGACATTTATTTTTTACATACATATGAATATGCCATATATAACATAGCCATACAGCCCTTAAGTTCGCCCTTGATGGATCTGGAATCCATTGAATCGCCCCATATGAAAGTCCAATGTGAGTGGTTTTTCATGGTGGAGCTGAGCCCAACAGACCTTCCAACATCTTTCAACAGAGCATGATTAGGACCCACAACTGACGTTGGATCCTGCGGTTGGGCTCAGAGACCCAATCTGCAACCAAGCTCAAGCTGTCGCAAACATCGGCGGACGCGATGACGTTCCAAGCGAAGCCTGTCTTGACCTTCGGCGACGCCGAAATCTTTGTGGTGAACACGTTCCTGCAAGTTGGTGACTTGGATATTCTTGGATTGAGATCGGCCCATATCGCAAGCCCCCTGTTTCATGGGATCGACTGGTTGGATTTCACGGTTGCGCTGGCTAACCATACATGGTCCCAAATATGTGATTTCATCCCCCACTAAACCTTGGATTAAACAACACCTGGCCTTCTTGTTCTTTGAGAAACATATCGACGGCAATAGTTTGTTCCTCGTGACAGAGATCTCATATGTCGGGACAGCCATGGCTCAGCGAAAGTGAATGAAAACGGCCGGTGCTTTACCCAGCATCCATTCGCGTTGAGCGTTGCAGTTTGCAGGGTCCCAGTTTCTCAGAATTCGATACCGTACCACAAAGGAAGGAACCCCAACTCATCACTGATTTCTGGGGCCTAGGACCACGGCTGTCCATCGATGTCCACAGCAGCTTTTCTGAGCCTGTGAAGATCTCGAACGCAGCGCACGAGGAGCGCGGCCAAAGCCAATCCCAGCTTCGGCAGGGATTGTTCGGACAAAATGGAGGCTCTCATCTTTCAATATTTTGCAAGCTGCATGTTCAATCTTTTCACACCCTGGAAAATCCCATCCCCCTAACATCACACATCCCCTGAATGGTCCCAATTATGTGGAAGTTCCATGAAGTTCCCTGCTAAACCATTGTTTCTAGGGGGTCAATATCAGGAGGCAGGGGTTCATAACCTTTAATGACATGTCCGTATTAATGACCTTTACCCTATACCGAAGATGTGTGCATTCTACCCTATCTACCTCCAGCCGGAGGACGTGCCGAGCGAGATTTTCGAGGAGGATTTCCCCGTGATGCCCTGGCGGACGTATGACTCCTATGAAGAGAACTGTGATGAAGATTTCTTGGAACCTATGATGAACAAGGCCGGCTTGGCTGGTGGTGAAACATGCTTCAACACAGCGTTTTCTGAGGATTCCCATCTTCCCCAGAGGGATGATGGTGAATGATGCTGTGGTGAGTGTGTTCCCCGGTGAGCCATCACAAAGGATGTCCAGACTCAACTTCTGCTATGATGTTTTCGTATATTTACATGATGTATATAGTATATACGCCACGTTTCACCTTGCCAAGTTTTGTTTGCCAGATGTCGCTTCATTGTTTCCATTTCCATCATTCTCCATTCCAAGGCGTTTCATCAGGATAGAGTACCTTTCACGGAATTGGATGAATTGAAATTTTGCAGAAACCCCGTTTAGTTGAACAAACATGCTTTCCCGCAGATGCTTCTTCAAACCAGCCCAAGTTGCTTCTTCAGACATCTCATATTTCAAGCAAGTCTCATAAAGATACACTAAGTAAAATCCTACTACACTACTGATACATCATGGATTAAGATAAAGATATTTATATGATGTAATGTAGTAACTTTGAATAATTATACCGTAATACTCTCCTACTACACCAACTCGAAAATCCAATCTCTATAGGTACTGGATCCCAGCTGCTCTCCCATGCCGTTTCCGTTAGGTGTCCACCTTGGAGTACTTCGAGAAGGTACAAGCCTTCGAACGGGGAGAAATGGAGAAGGTGGCTACCTTTGAACCTCTGGGTGAAAGATGTGAAAGATGTGAAAGATGGAGGCCACCCCAAAAAAATCAGGATTGTTTAAAATGGACAATGACATGTTTCAATGTTTTTTCAAGGGTAGTTTAGCATGTTTAGCTCTTTCCATGAACAAGACTTGGGACCAGAACAGGCCCAGAGGTGGCAGGGTGACTTCATATTTTGGGTCCAGCATGACTTTCCTGGCATAATGAGCATGTTAAATATGATATGTCATGATATTATATAATACAGTATCCATTAGATTTCCATTAGTGAAAGAGAAAAGTAGAACGACCTCACACCCACTATCATCCTGAACATGCCTCATTTCAGGTTTGCGTTTGATACCATAGCCATTGCCCAGGTTCAGATAAAAATCGGAGCGTTCGGGCTGCGAATAGCCGCCCAACGACCCAAGAGACCGATAGAGACCGTGCGCGATACACACACACACAGACACACACACACACCCCTTATGTACATAATTATACATATACATACGACACACACGCACACACACACATATATATATATATATATTATGTACATAGTTATACATATACATACGAAAGAGAGAGAGAGAGAGAGGACTATGTAATTAGACAAGTTCCACTTCCACTGGTTAGCTTCAAAAGACAAAAAGCAAGAGTGTCGCCTCCAAACACCAAGGACTGGTATGAGGATGCTCCATTGACACCATGTCCTGTAGCTCCATATGGCCCACCCATGGACAAGGTTTCTACCTTTGATTGGCTTGAGGATTCCCCCCTACCCCAGCGACCTGTGATCATGAAGCCTGTGGAACCTGGAGTGTGTCCGCCAGTGGGTGGCTTGTGCGACGCTCAAAAGTCGGAGGCAGGGCGGCTTCAGGAGATGATTAACAGCCAGGTATAACGTTGTTATAAGGGTTTGTCTGAAAATAGTGTACCCCTACACCCAATGGTTAATGATCATTATCCCTACTAAATGGTTATTTTTTTGGGGGTATACCCCATTTTCAGACATACCCATAAGATCCTTTAAACATCCCTTGAACATGCTTATTGTAGCCGCGATCTGGTCATCGAACCTGGCCTTCCGGAAATCCCCGGAGGAGATCTCCACGGCTGGCACCGCCACATCGGCCACATCGGGCGGCCCGGGAGAGACCGTAGAGGTGCCTTTGGTGGCGACCAGCAAAGGCAGGACCAACCAACTGCTGGGTGCTTTCCAATGAGGGGATCGCCAAGATTTATGATGGAAAATCCTGGTGAATTGGATGATTTGGGGGCATCCCTAGTTTAGGAAACCATATTGATTAGAGATGATTAGGAGGTTTCACCAGGAAAATGGATGTGTCACCAGAAATGATTCGATTATATCGGGGTTCAACCATCTGGAAAATAGCCAATATGGAGGGCTTCACCGACCGGAATTTGTATGAAACTCGAGTAGAATGGGAATTCAATGGGGTACCGATATCATGAATAATCATGAATAATCATGAATAATCATGAATAATCATGAATAATCATGAATAATCATGAATATATAGCCAGCACTATGAGGATTTCGTGCGATGGAGGAAACCCTAAAATTGGTTTCCCCAGAAACTTCCCCATTCAAAATGACCAATTGCAATCCATATATTACTTGACATACTCAACAGCCACCTAGCCCTGTGGGCAGCTCTAAGTTTCTACCCCAAGACAAGCCAAGACCAAAGAGTTCTGACCATCACCGCTAGGTGGAAAGGAGCTGATTCGATGGAGAGTGGATGGCCGAAAACTCGAAACCCAGGAGAAACAAATTCTTTCCCCGGAATTTGAATTGTGCCTCGGTGAGATTTTTTGGCAGGGATGGAACGTTGGTGTATGGTTCGGGGTCCTCTGGGGGGTCTATGTTTTAATATCTTTCATATAGGCTACATGGATCTACATAGGGGGAAGGCGGATGACAAGTGTCACAAGATGACAGACGTTCCCATATATTTTGATGTGGATGATGATAATTCTGGAGATCCCACAAAGGAACAGAGAGCGTGCAAAATCCATGATCATGCTAATGAAAGCACCAGAGGACAGGACAGATGGCAGAGATGACATCTCTGTGCTTCCACACTGAATAACCCAACCGGGATGAATCACGACCATGCGAAACCCTTGATTGGTTCTGTTGCTCGCTGCTTCTTGGCAGTTGTTATTCCCTGCTTCATCCCGTATCAAAACAGGGTTCTGCAAACCATCATCGCAGGTGAAGCTCAATGAAGTAGAGGGGATCATTCCAAACATGGCTTGGCTTATATCTGTTGCAGCTTTGGGATGGAACGCGCCACCCATCACCCAGAGATTTTTTTTTATACTACACTTTACCCAGATGATCCCAAATGTTTTTGTATGGTGTTGCTACACCTGGGGACACCTTTCCCGCCTAAGGAAACTTCCAGGTCTCGGCGCGTCGGCATTTCGTTTGATGATCTTGGCCAAGGAGACGCGCGGCAAGGGCGGCCGGGGCTTCTTGAAGGCCAAGGGCTGTGGCCGGCACCTTGGAAGAGGATGGGTTGGTGAAGGTGGATGGGAGGCCAAAATGGGATATTTTTTTTGAGATATAATATTAATCATTAATCCCTATAGATCCCTATAAATATATAATCATATATAATTATAATCCTTGTGGGATCTATGTTATGTCCCAAAGGATCTATTTGGACATATGTATATATATATATATATAAAATCCAAAAAATATTGGAATGGGATGCCAATCATTCCAATGACCCCATTAACTAGAATCAGGGTATGTTTTAAGAGTATACTACTGGAGCACCCAAGCTCCAGCCGATAATTGGCAGGGGGATGTGATATGTAAGGATATACCTGCACCTATCAAGTGCAGTTCCGGTAGTATCCGGTAGTCATTTCATAAACCAAACGTTTTGGGCGAACCTGCAGAATTTACAAACAGCATATACCTTCTGAATCACCGATGACATGTTATACCCAAACGGTTTCGACAAGAAACGAATCGATAGTTGAAGCGATGTATAACATAGTGGTTCCCCAGGATTCATCCTATTGCCCAGGATTCCCCACAGCCGAGGTTGTTCATCAAATGTGCGGACTCATCGTTGCCGGAAGGAGTGGCGCCCATGGCATTTCGAGTTACAGTGGGTCCTGGCAGGGAAACTTGCCGGCAAGACATGAAACACTGGAAAAAAGGGTAGCACTGTATATCCTGGCGGATCAAAAGCTGTGTTGATGATGGGTCACTCAGGAAAGGCTTCACTGACATGGATTCTGGAGATGATTTTGGAAAGTATGGTTACTGTTACAGTATATGACAGTATATGGTTATTGTTCTCTTCAACTCTTGGAATATCCAATTGCCTTTACTCCTGCAACAGTGTTTCCGGAAAGACTCTTCCGCGTGCCACTTAGGAGCGAGATCTACCATCACATCAGTTTTCTCAGCACTCTTGCTGCCCCCTCCAGGAAAACAAGGGGAGTTGGGATCTCCTTTCAATGCTCGATGCAACCAAGCGCTTAGAAGTGTCAGTTCAGGTCCTTTGAGATGCCGCATGGGGCGACAGTAATTCGAAGGTGCCAAGAGCAAAGTGACGGCACCCGTTCTCAATGATGGACAGCGGAAGTGTATAGTACTAGTATAGTCCCATCAGAAGTTTGCATGGTTATTACATAAGTTATGTACAGTTCGATCACGCCACCAGGACCCTGGCTGTACAGTGCACGGGTTTCAGGTTCGGATTTCCATGGTCAGATAATGGAGCTGGTGGAGCACCTTCAACGATATTTCTTGACAGGATGGTTTTGATATGTTTTGATGATTCACAGATTGTTTATCATCATTGTTGTATATTGTTGTCATCATATGTCATCATTAGATATCATTACCATAATTATATTTTCTTTATGCAATGTCAATATACGTGACAGCATGTGACAGCGTTGCCAGCTTTTCTCACAATCCTCAGGTTTAGGACTTTAGGACGAACAGGCCATCAAAGCCAGTAAACAAAGCATGGCCGTCAGAGTGTTTTGCATGCAGCTGATGAAGCCGAGGAATGGACTGCGTAGCAAGTTCATGGATGTTCACGGATGGTGGAAAGCTAGATGAATGATTGTTGGTAGGTCCCCGATGGTCCCCGCAACAAGCTATGACTTGGCTAGTGGCTGGTGATTTTCAAGGTTTTACCTTTCCATGGGACTACATGAACCATGCCTGCATGACAGGTTCACGGATCTGAGGCTGTGAAAGAAGCAGCCGCATGGTCGCAGACAGGTGGCCTTCTGGAAAAGTTTGGGATCCGCGGGTCTTGTTGGTGAGAGCAATGATAGCTCCAGTGCTGGGAGATGTGATTTCGCAGGGTCATCAGCACAAGTTAGGGTCATAGTGTATGACTTGCAATGATGGAACATCAGCAAAAAAGGGTCAAAAGGCATTTCACCTCAGTACTTTCTTGGGGTCTTGGGTAGGTTCTTAGGTCTTTGGTCCATCAGCATCTCGAGCAGGTGGCCATACCGCCATACTCGTCGGATCTCACCTTTGGTGGCAATCCCTTTTAAGCATCAAAGATGACCAAAACATCCAGGTACGCAGACCATTTGAGGCAGACCAATTGAGTCGCAAGAAGATCTGTGGCAAAGGCTAAGCCGGCAAAGCGGCTAGGAACTTGCTGGACCTTTCTGGACCGTTGCTGTGGGGTCATCAGCTGATTAGCTTCGGTTGACCGAATTAAGCACGCCATGGAAATCGCCAAGTGCCTCAGTGTGTCTCGGAGCAGATTCCAGGGCGCTGAAAGGGAGGGTGTCAGACTGATGAGAGAAGATAGAGAAGTGCCATCAAGAATCGCTTTTAACCTTTGGGAAACCAAGCACTTTACGCGATCAGTCTAGGACTGCACTAAATCCCCTCTGACTTGTGAAGATAGAAACGCTATGCGGATGGTGCGAACAGTACTTTGCCTTAGGTGCTGCGGCCTTGGCAAGTGCAACAGGCTGGGGAGATGGGCCACTGCAAGGGGATTGCCAAATTGATGGCTACTGACCACTTGACACCTGACGTTTATGATCCGAATGGCCTGGGTGATGAGAATTTGCGACAGCCATAGATTGACTGTGTCCATCCGGGTGACAGCCGGCCTAGTCACCTAGTCGTGGTGCAGAAGATCTAAAGTGATTCACCTCTTCTCTGTGCCTCGACAGTCCTAAACTCCAGCGTTTCCATGGGTCTGATCTCGGCTACACGTGTCCATCATCGTCCATCTTCCATTTATTTTAACATATATATATATTATTATTATAGATTTCATATGATTTCATAGATTTTATAGTGTTCCTTTCGGGCTGGTACTTCGTGACCGATCCTCACCAAACCAGCACATGGCCGTCCAGGAGCTTCACCAACATGTTGCACGTCTCAAAGAGCCTGCCCTGTTGACCAAAATTCTGCAGCAACTTCAATCTGATCTGCCCTTGGTGTAGCTTGGTGTTGAGCCTCTTGAGCTGCCTCGGAGAGACTTAAATTCTTGGGCGGTGGGGCATAGCAAGTGGCAAATTGATACGGAATCAAGTGTACCATGTTTTACCATTGGCATAGAAGCATATAACAGCCCTCGCCCTCAAGAGAATCTATAGCGTTGCTCCCAACCATCCAATAGAGAACATCCTGGTGTGGCATAGCCTCCGCAGCCAGGTTGGCAGTGCTCGCTTCATGGCTAAACTTGGTGAGTGGCGGGGTCGAGTGGTCCTTTCGGGTGAACTTTGATGGAGTTTCCCTTAGTTTGCTCATGATTTGATACCCACTGGTAATTTAACATAGCTATTGAAAATGGTCATTTATAGTGGATTTACCCATTGAAAATGGTGATTTTCCATAATGCCAAGTCAGGATTAATCAACCCCCCCCCCCCAGAAGGTCGGAACTCTATCTTGTAGGTCATTTTCTTAAACACCCCATAATAATAAGCAACTCTGAACCATAAAACTTTGGATATGGCTTACGTCAATTAGATCTTAATAGAATTCCATTGGATTTGTTAAAATTTCATGGA
>Ga0126342_10013724_pt1 | contig 14325 bp, 18 predicted proteins | sample Cyp1metagenome_FD_92528 | JGI IMG/M metagenome (GOLD analysis project Ga0126342, IMG submission 92528) | Coral microbial communities from Lord Howe Island, Old Settlement Bay, Australia - Cyphastrea 1 metagenome | ecosystem: Host-associated > Invertebrates > Cnidaria > Coral ...
AGTTTAACTGTTGAAATATCTCTGGTCAACAAAGTGATGAATAACTCTTGACTCATTGTTTGGCCAAATGTCTTGCAAATTTAGTTGGTTAGTTCAAGGCAGTCTTGACTAATGTCATGGGAAGCATCTGTACAGATCCAAGAACATCACATGTAAATCTCAAGTAAAGATGTTTTAAGCAAAACAATAATAACGTCTTTTTGTGTTCACAAGTAAGCATCTGTACAAATCCAAGAACATCACATGTAAATCTCAAGTAAGAAAAGTGCCAAATATTTGATGCACTTTTGATGCACTTTTGGTGCACTTTTGATGCATTTTTCATGCACTTTTGATGCACTTTTGATGCGCTTTTGATGCACTTTCAAAAAGTTCATGAACTTTTAGCAAAAGTTCATGAACTTTTGCTAAAAGTTCATGAACTGTTTGAAAGTGCATCAAAAGTGCGTCAAAAGTGCATAAGAGGTTTGAACTGATTTGGTCAGAATTTCATAGAAATATGAGTAGGGGTCCTTCCAGATTTTGTAGATACTCCTCAGTCTGACTGATTCCCAGGTGACTGGAGCAAAAATAAATCAATGCAATCTCAGGGAATTTTCTTGGAAAGGAGCATCAGGTAAATTGACAGGCAGTCAGTTTCAAAGAAAACTTATTGGATGCACTCTCAAATAAAGTCAGTTGAATGTGCAGCCCCATGTAAAGCCAAGTGGGTGCAGCCTTAAGTAATGTCAGTTGAATAGAGTCTCAAATAAAGTTAGTTGAATGCAGTGTCAAGTAAAATCAAGCACCCCGAACATTTGAAACATGATCCTTTCTTGCAGGCAAATACCTGAGGATACTTGAAACAGTTTTGGATTTTCCACATACATTTTTCCAATAGCATTTGGCACTTGAATCACTATGTGTCTTTGCCTGCACCAACATTCTGAAAACTTCCAAAAGTAAATTTCATCCAGCAAACTTCAATTCAAAAGTATGTTCATAGATATCTCATGTAAACTTCCAAAAGTAAATCTCTGGCATGTATGTAAGGTATCTCCACAGGTACCTTGTGCAAACTTCCAAAGGAAGATTCCTTCAAAGGAAATGTTGGTTGGAAGTCATCTACATATATTCTTGTATATAAACTGCCACAAGTAGTTCCTGATAAGTATAAGGTATCTCCACTTATACCTCATGTAAGCTTCCAAAAGGAATTCCTTTCCAATGTAAGGTTGTTTGGGAAGTACCTCTAGGGATGCTTCCTGAAAAAAGGGCCAAAGCAAAGCAGTGTTCAAGATCTTTACTTTCCAAAAATAGAAGATATGTTTGATAGATGAAATTTTAATTCCTTCAGCTTCCCCCCCAAAAAATATACCATATAAATTGTACTTCCTTCAACTTCCCCCAAAAAAAGATACCACATCAGCTCCCTTAAGGCACCTTTGATTTAAGGACCTGACCTATCTTTGAAAAAAAACATCTTTTTGTGAGATATCCCCATACTCATTTGAGAAAAGAAGGGATGATGAGAGATAGATGGACTTTACTTGTGTTTGAAAAAACACATAGACGCAATTTGCAAAAAAATGCACAAAAAATATTGAAACAAAAATGAGCACCTCAAGTAGAGCATAGCAAAAAACCTTGAAACATATACATAAAAATAGAAAATGTTGAATTTTAGGTTGCAGAGTAAAAATTTAGGTTCCGAGCCAATTTACGTAAATATGTACGTAAAATTTTCTATTTACGTAAATCAAGGCAAAATGTAAATTTACAAAGATTCGAGACAGAGGGTTGAGCATGTTGACTTCCGCCTCAGCTCGACCATTGGTCTTGTAGTCATCACCTCCGGTGTAGGTCCTCAGAATACCCCTGTCAAGGGCCCATTTTCTCAGGCTCTTCGATCGGAGTTCTCCAGCTCGATCACTATGAAGTCGTCGTAGAGGTAGATTGAGATACCTGAGGCGATTGTAGATCCGTGACGCTCCTTCCAAAATTGATGCTCCACGTCGACCCGGCAAGATCTCCATGAAGGTAAGCTGCTTGATGACGAAGTTCTCCTCTCTCTCAATGAGAGCCTTCCATTTCTCATCGCCGTCTTCTGTTTCATCCTTGGGGGATTCTGCAGAGTCATCCACCTGCAGCTCCAGTGGATCTTCTGATCCTCCTTCTTCCGGCTCCTTCTCCTCAGAGGGTCGTGGATGCTGTTCTTCACCTCCAAAGATTCCACCTTCGATGGTTTGGGCAGCTGGCTCTCCATGTCTCAAGCCGCTGCCTGTGCTCTGGCAGCGATCCAGGGCCACCATCGATCCCAGGCTCACCCGCGATCGCAGATCCGTATCCCTCTCCTCCAGGGTTCGGGCAGCGATCCGCAGGGCCATCAGCCTGAGGCGCCGCGATCGCAGATATTCGCAGATCCGTACCCCTCTCCTCCAGGGTTCCGGCAGCGATCCCCAAGCTGGATTGACCTGAGGCTCGCCCGCGATCGCAGATCCGTAGCCCTCTCTTCCAGGATTCCGGCAACGATCCGCGGGGCATCGATCAGGCTCCTCTTTCAAGTTGGGCGGTCTTCCATCCTTGGCGACCGGAATGGTATAGACACCCACCAGCATGTAACGACCTTCTCCAAGTTGATCTTCTCCCTTCTTGTAGGGACCGGCCAAGTCGATGCTGATGTAGCTGTCCGCCGTCACCACTTTTCGATGAGGTCTCGATTGACCGCAAATTTCGGCATCCTCGACAGAAACGTTGCAGGGTGATCGTTCGCCACATGTCGCTTCCAATCACTTAGCGACATCCTACTCCATCGAGCTCCCACCTCAATCAGGCTGCCCAGGAGCGGGATTGTTGAATCCGCCTTCATATAGTGCCAGGGCCTCGAAGATTGCGAAGCTCTCGAAGTTGATATAGATTCGTTCCCAGGGTTGTCGGCTTCCTCTTGGGGTGTCCGAGTGGGCCCATGTCTCTGATGTGCTTCCACTCTGGAAACGACCAGCAGGTGGGAATCTGTCCTTCCTTCTTGATCTCGTCCTTGATGTAGTGCTCAGGGTCCCCGGGCTGTTCCGAGAGGTAGATCACCCTCCTTGAAGCCACCCTCTTTGATCGATGAAAGAGGTAGTAGTGCCTCAACCACAAGAGGGCGTCCTTCTCCACAAGGGCCTTGAGGTTGTCACTGAGGCCATCCAATCCAAATCGTTGATGTCCAACCAAAACGGGACCGAAGTGGTGGCGGTCCAGGCTGTTTGTACCTCAACCTGGACATAGCGCGACATGGAGGTCCACCTATCCATGCCACTGCTCGACCACTGTCAGCCAGATCCAGTAGGAACTCCATGATGTCACCTCGATGCAGATCTTGTCGAAGGTCCAGCTCCGTGTCCAAGCACAAGACTGCTCGTCGATGATCCTCAAGCTCCTTCTTCCAGAAGTTGGCATCCTTGCCACTGAACAAATGGATAGCTCAGACGTGATTTCTGGGAACATCTTCCTCAACTCTTCCAGCTCCTTGACGAAGCCACTGTCCAAGTTCCCGATGTTCCCTTAATCCTGTCAAGACTGCCAGTCGAGCCCTCTTTTCCAGGTGGTAGGTCTCGATCTCCTTGATCAGCTCCAAACCGAGCTCTTCATCCACAGTCGGACATGAGCCCTCAAGCTTGGCGTCCACGATGCACCCAGCTCGATCCGTCAGCTCGAAGTTCTGCCCTTCCCATCTCACTGCATAGCCAATCTCCACCAGGACACCCAATGGCACAAATGGGCTGAACCGGTGATTCCGATAGCAGGGTGCCAGTCCATGGAACTTGCTTCAAAAATGTATGTCCCTGAGCCAACTCGACCTTGACTTCGATTCCCGCTTCCCATTCCTTGGGACCAGATGCCGTTCTCAAGGCGTTGGTGGCTCCTCATCAAGAAGAGCCCGTCCACCGCTCTTTCCTCCAATGAACTGATTCTCATCGACTTCAATGAAGGTAGCCTCAGCGATTTCAACAAGGAAGCTGCCTCCATCATGAGCTCCTTGGCTGGTTGTGCCACTTCTTTGGCTTGATCTCCATCAGCTGTCGTTGTAGATGATGTTCCACGGGAGTCTTCAGAAGTCTCCTTTGGCTTCTCAGGCTCCACGTTCTTCTCAGTCTTCTTAAGGCTAGGGGGGGAATCGGTCTTTCCTTTTTCTCCACCCTTCTTACCCTTTCCACCTTGATCTCCGGAGCTCACTCCACTGCTAGTCAAAGCCTTGACCGTGCAAACCATCCGTGAGTACTTCGTCGAGCTACAGCAGCGAGGTGGGCCCTTTCATCCAACAGCGCCCAGTCATGGTTGTAGGTGCAACTTTTGCATCCATCGTCCGTGCCAAAGAACTTGCGGGCTGGTTCTTTTCCAGACCGTTCTTCGCCTTTTCCTTTTCCATCACCCTTTGTCGGGGTCTCCACACTCCCTCCATCCATCGCCTTGATTTTGGCCGTGGTGGGTACAGGAACTCCTCCATGATTCAGCCCTTCAGATGGAGTCTGCGTAGTTGGTGACTCTGCCCAGGGTCGGGTTCACGTCGACCATCAGCTGAGCCCCCGTCGAGTTCAGTCTGAAAGGTGCTTGCGGCGATGTCCTGGTCACCACCGCACCCATCGTGTCCAAGGCACCCATGAGCAGCATTGGATCCGGTGTCGCCACTCGAACTGCGGTTTGCCAGCGAGATCAATGCCAACCAGTCTCCAATGACTGCTTCACGAATGCAATGGCTTGCCCTCCAGGTTCAGGTGCACGTAGAGCTCCCTGCTCCAGTGACGTTTAGGCAAGTTGGCCACCAGGTGGATCACGTGCAGCTTCCTTAGGTTGTAGACCATGCCCTGGTCCTCCACAAAGGTCTTTTCCTTGACCTTGGGCCCCTCCAGATGACTGCGGCTGCTGACAGCTGAGAGTCTGCGCCACCTGTCCCAGAACCTGACAGGACATGTTCGGATCCTGGTTCCTGCCGCACCTGAGACAGGCTGTCCATCACCTGGGGTCCCACTCGAATTGGCGGTGTTTGCACTGATTCCTAAAGACTTCTTTGCTGACACCGATTCAGGGGGGGTTCTCCAGTCATTCCCCGGTCCTATAAAACTCTTCAGATTTTCCTTTGATTTCATGTCTTCAAGGGCTGGTGGTTTGTGACCCAGCAGTTGTAAAGGAGGTTCCATAGGTCCGTCCTTCTTTCTCCCTTCTACTTTATCCAAAACCCTCTCTGTGACCGCTGTTGCCTGAGCTGCTACCTGTCCCTTCAGTTCTGACAGTTCTTGCTTCAGCTGTGCATTCTGCGGAAGCAACATCGCTAACACTTGTCTTGGGTCCATCCCCCCATTCCCGTCCTGGAGTCCATGGGGTGACCGTGCAGATGAAGACGCTGGTAGTTCTCGACGTCTCAGCGATCGGAGCACTGCCTCGTTCTGAGCCTTCTCCTACCAGAACGGGTTCACGTCCACCTGCCGATCATTCTCCTTAGGCATGGGTCCATTGTTGGTGGCCCTCCAGGCCTATCCATCAGCCGTAGGGCTCGTTGACCTTCTGCAGCTGCACTGGAGCCACCTTCAGGCACAGCGGCATGCCTTGGGCTCATAACCCACAATTGGGTAAGGCCACCACAGTACTCCACATGCAGCAGTTTTTCTCTGGAGCACAAAAGGGCTATGAGATTCGCCCAAAGTCTGAAATGTCAAATGAATGAACTTCGCATGTGAAAAAATCACTTCTATTTGTGCGTGTCATCCCAGATAAACATCTCAGTGCAGTTGGAATGAAGCAATTAGCAACTTGGAAGCCTCCAACCGACCCAATGACAAGCTTCTGGAGGAAACCTTGTATCGTAAGATCGAGGGGGCAAAATTGATGAAGTTTGACCTTTCAATATACGAATCTTGAAATTGGAACCCGTAGTTCAAACATTGGGAAGCATGGGTCCCAACCTTCCGAAACCCACAGTTCCTCGAAATAGGAACCTCGAAGTGGGAACCCGCAGTTCCTAAGTTGGGAAGCGTAGGTTCTCAATGCTTGGGAACCTGCAATTGCTCAACATTGGAACATTTGGTTCCATGGGAACCCAAGGTTCCAAGGTTGCGGGAGCATGAGTTCTAACCTTTGGGAACCCGCAGTTCTTCGAAACACAACACGGTAAGCGGATTGCTTTGCACAGCACCCTTGCCAAACTTCGCCACTGCACTCTGGAGACCCCGGACAACACGGTGGAAAGTTCCCTGCACAGCACCCTGCACAGCACCTTAACCATCACAGCAACATTGCCAAGCTTTGCCACCGCGCCCTCAACTGCACTCTGCGTAGCACCCTGCAGCCTGCACAGCAGCGTGCGCAGCACCCTCCATCCGTGCACAGCAACCCACGCAGCATCGCTGCCAAATTTCGACACCGTGCCCAGCACAGCAACTTTGCCAAACTTTGCCATGACAGCACCTTGGACAGCACCTTGCACACCGCCCAACACAGCTTCCTTGCCAAACTTCGCCACCGCACCCTGGAGCAGCAGCGCAGCACCCCAGCAGCCTGGACAGCAGCCTGCACAGCACCCTTACCAGACTTGGCCACCGCACTCTGCAGCACTCTGCACGGCACCCTGTGGAGCAGGAAGACTTGACCTATGAGAAGTAAGAACCCCTTGAGCTTGCCAGCTGCCTGGGGAACAAACATTGAAACAGCGTGGAGGTAAACGAATACACGCCAAAATGAGGCAACGATTTCGCTCCCATCACGCAAGAATCAAAAGAATAGTTCCATGTAGCTGCGCCGTGGTCTTTTGATTTGTGTCGCAACGTTGGGCGCGCTGTACTACGAAAGCCAGCCGGACAAGCTGGCTAGCGGTTTTGGCGAACGTAGTGAGAGATTAGGGGTCTGGGGGGGAGGTGTTGCCAAACAGGTCCGTTTTTCCAGTCTCAGTTGCTGTTCAGGGTGTCAAATTGGCTTTTTTTTGCAGGGTAATGTACCAGGCCGCAAATGGGTGACGGTGGGTATCGATTCCCCCCTGGTCCGTGATATTGGGTTGAAATAGGTAGACAAATACTAGGGCTAAATAAGTAGACAAATAGATTAATAGATAAGCAGATACTAGGTGGATGGAGATTAGAACGAGAGAGGGAATTTATCGATAGCTGGATGACAGCTGAGGTAGAGAGGTAGAGAGGTAGAGAGAGAGAGAGAGAGAGAGAGAGATAGGTAGGTAGATAGGTAGGTAGATAGATAGAAAGATAGAAAGATAGAAAGATAGAAAGATAGATAGATAGATGGGTAAATAGGTGGATAGGTAGATAGATAGATGGATGGATAGATAGATAGATAGAGAGATAGATAGAGAGATAGAGAGATAGAGAGATAGACAGATAGACAGACAGATAGATAGATAGACAGATAGATAGTCAGATAGATAGATAGATAGATAGATAGATAGACAGATAGATAGATAGATGGATAGATAGATAGATAGATAGAACGATAGAACGATCGCGACGGCTGGCTGGCTGGACATTGGTGGATGGATGGGCGGATAGATCGCGCATAGCTACATAGATGCAGAGATGGGGGCATGGAGGGAGAGAGGGGGAGAGAGAGAGAGAGAGAGAGAGCGAGAGAGAGAGAGAGAGAGAGTGAGTGAAAGCTAGGTTGATACATGGATGGATTGACGGAGGGCTGGACAGATAGGTTGATAGATAGTTAGATAGGTTGATTTAGATAGATAGCTAGATGGATTGAGGTCATGGAAACTTTTGTCGGCAGCAAACTGCAATGACAAGCTGACATAGAGCTATGCCGTTCTTCCTGCTTGGGAGACTGTGTCTAGCGCTGGCAGTTGGTAGTTTTGCTTGCAGATTTTGAATGGGAGAAAGGACGGCAGAGACGGGCGGCTACTATCCAGGCTGCGCTTCTAGAGACAACGGCAAATGCAAAGTGGTGTGCGGAAAGTGGACAGTCACGTCATCTCTCTTTGGCTACCAGCGGATGACAGCTAGAGAGCTAGATGTGAAAAGGAGACATGGACAAGTGGTTAAAGGCGTTGGCATATGGTGAGAACAATGAGCATGACAGGTGTAATGCTAAGGAGAAGCGGCAGAATCAAAGCCGGCCTTGAAGAACGCATACTTAACAGATTTCATACTTTGTCAAGAAAAGATTGCAGATGCAATGATAAGCAGATGTTGGAGTCTAACAGAACTGTAGCAGAGCAGGACCTTTCCGTTGGGCTTTTGGCAGATTAGTGTCAATGTCACATGCGATATCTTTTGCATACTGTGGACCGTCACGTCGTTGATACAGCTGGGATCATCTGGGATCGCGGAAAAAGAAATGGGCCATGGCAGATACTCTTGCGAAGTACAGAACCCTATCATCGCGCGGCATACCAATGGAGCCAAGAACCAAATCTAGAGTCTGCATGTTTAGATCACGGTCATGTTAAGCCGTGTTAGGCCTATGTGGGACCTATGTTGGCTTATGTTGGTCCATGTTGGGCTCTTAGACGCCATGTTGGGGCCATGTTCGTGCCATGTTGAGCATATATGTTAAGCCAAGAACGGCGTGTTCCTTTTAAGCCTATACCCGACCCAAAAGGAACACGTCGTTTTTGGATCCTGTCGGGGCCATGTTGGGCGTATATGGAGCCTATGTTAGGCCATGTTGCGCTCTTAGGCGCCATGTTGGGGCCATGTTCGTGCCATCTTGAGCATATATGTTAAGCCAAGACTGGCGTGTTCTTTTTAAGCCTTTACCCGACCCAAAAGGAACACGTCGTTTTTGGATCCCATCGGGACATGTCGGGACCATGTCGGGCGTATATGGAGCCTATGTTGGGCCTATGTTGATCCATGTTGGGCTCTGAGGCGCCAAGTTGGGGCCATATTCGTGCCATGCTGAGCATATGTTAAGCCAAGAACGGCGTGTTCCTTTTTAGCCTCTACCCGGCCCAAAAGGAACACATCGTTTTTGGATCATGCCGGGACCATGTTGGGCATATATGGAGCCTATGTTGGGCCTATGTTGATCCATGTTGTGCTCTTAGATGCCATGTTGGGGCCATATTCGTGCCTTGTTGAGCTTATGTTAAGGCAAGAACGGCGTGTTCCTTCTAACGACTCCGGTTTTGAAGGTGTTATGCCCTCGGTCTGTATTTTCGTGTGTGAGCTAACTAGCCAGTCAGAGAAATCGATGGAGTTAGATATTTCGCTTAAGAGACTAGAGATACGCGGCTGACCAACAGAGTTTTAGGAAGGCGACCTGGAGTACGCGCAGTCGTGATGCTTACGGGTTTGCTGCAAGTAGAGAACTCGAATTTTGAAGGTGTTCTGCGCAGGATGTTTAACGCTTTCAGTCGTGATGCTTACGGGCTTGCTCCAACAGAAGAACTCCAATTTTGAGGGTATTACGCGGAGGAGGTTTTAAAGTTTACTGCAATAGGGTATCGGTTCCCCCAGTCCGGCTTCTGGCTAGTGAAACAAATAGATGGAGAAAAAAAAATTGCTCGAGAGATTGAAGATACGTAAGCCACCAACAGAGTTTCAGGATGTCTGCCTCAAAACTTTGTGTGCAGTTAGGGATTTCAATGTTGAAGGTCAGGCAATTTGCTGTGCGCAGGGGTTTTCATTATAAGAGCTGGCTTTCGTTCCCCCTTTTCAAGTATTGGTTTTCAGTAGGTATTTGCACCATGCTGCCATCGCTGCCCATTTCTTTGGAATAGGTTCTTGTCTAACCCGGTGAATATTGTCCGATCGGCGGCCCATGGTCCCAAGCATTGAGAATTGGCACGCGTCCTGGTTTGAGCGTTGCTGCTTTCTGGGCAAGAACTCCAGCCAGGCAGTTAAACCCAAATTGCTGCTTTTTGCACATTGATGTAAGCGCGCCGCCAAGTAGCCGACACAGCCCTAGCATGTCCAGCGAAAGTAGGATCAAAACGCCCTGGCAAAAGGCACGGGAACAATTGTCAAACGAGCTTAGAAGACAACAGGAGACAGACAGGCTCAAAAGGCAGCGGTGCTGCACTCATATGCGGGTGGCTTGCCAAACAGCAGAAAGCAGAATGCAAACACAATGCAGAGAAATTCGCCGAAGCAGAGCTGTGACGGAAACTGCGCAAAGCAAAAGTGATGAAAACCGAAATGCGTGCAAGTAAGAAAGGCAAGACCACAACACAGAACCAGCAAACCCCATATGTTCATACACCACCCTCCAACAGGAGGGAAGACCTAGCATTTATTCTTGCAAAGCGCAAGAAAAACAAACAATGAAGACGAGCAGGCGAAGCAGCTGCACAAGCGAATGACAGGTTGAGACTGAAGACAATATTAAATGCGCACTTGGCTAGGTGTTTTGATGCTATAGCTGTGAGGCCCCGGAATTTTCATGTAGCTCAAGGTTTGGCATTTTGGACCTGAGGCGACAATACCGTGGCGTCGCAATCCTTGGTTTGCACCTCTCGCGGCTGCATTTTGCTCAAGCGCGAGTGATAAAATGAGGGGTGAGCAAATTGCATCTCATATACACGCTCTGTGCAAGCGTGGAATCCATGCATATGCTAGTATGTATGTTTGCTTGCACAGAATCTACAGAGCCGAAGATGCCAGTTCGACTCTTGAAGAGATCAGTTACGTATCAGCCGTCCACTGCGGTTTTGAAGCGACCAAGCAGTTCTTGAGGTGAGCCAAAGATGCTCTTGAAACAGTGACAGTTGTGTATCAGCCGTCAAGTGCGGTGCACTTGTCAGGTGGCTCTGTATGACCAACGAGATTGCTTTGAAGCAATCAAGCGCAGACTGGGATATCTCGCAGGCAATTGCAAGTGAGTTGAAAAGGCCGTGGAATCGAAAGGGGCGAATGTGGCGATCTTTGGGACTGGTAAAGGGATGTAAAGGGCTTATCCCTTCCAAGTTGGTGCAACTAGTGGAGTTGTGATATATTCTTGTTTCTGCCGGTTGGAAAGGTTCTGGTTAGTGACTGAGCTGCCAAAAATTTCGGGCTCAGATGTTGCAATATCTCGTTTACAGCTTTTTTGGGTTGAAGTTGTTGAAGAGGTTTGATTTTGCAATTTCACCAGTAGATGCTGCAGAGACTTTTAGGAGCAGCACTCTGTGGTTGTCATGTCTTGCAGTTTGCCAGCGCGTCCTAGGTTTATTTTTAGAAGGTTCATTTCAAGGAAGCTTGTTGAAATGGGTCCAAATTCTCCCCCACCACAACCAGGACGTTTTGTATCATGTTGTGGACATGTCCCCTCTGTTCGTTTGCTTGATCCACTTCACGACAAACCTTGGAGCTTTGCTAACACCGTGCGGCTGCAGCTTTGTGCCACCGTATGTGCAATGGCGCTGCCAGCAGGCGTCAGAAGGCAAACGGCGGCATGGTATTTTGATGTATTTTGGGCAAATAAGATCTTATTTTATCCCTTACGTAAAAGAAACGTAAACAGAAATATAGAGAAAACAACTAGTAGCCGTAATTTCTGGATATGTCGGGAATATGCGTTTTGTTTGCGTATTTGAAAGCCTTTGAAACCCTGCTAAGCAATTACGTAGAAAGCCAGTGTTTTCTAAATAGAGAGCCCTCTGTACATGGTGATTTTCCATAGTAATGTTGATTTGCTGCAGGGTAAACCCTGTTTTCAGGTCTGAAAAAAGATCGACGTGGCATCGGAGCGATTCGGTCTGGTTCGGTTCATATTTCCGGTTCACCAACCACAACTGCAACCAAAACCACTACCACAAGCACAGCAACAACCACAGACCAACAAGAACAACAAGAACAGCAAGAGCAGCAAGAACAACCAGAACCACAAGAAACACGCACGGTAACCACAACCACAGCAGCAAAGGATCGCAAGAACAACAAGAAGACCACAATTGTTTGTGTTATTTTGGGGGTGAAATGCTGGAAATTTCGCGCCAAACAACAGGTTGAAGTTCCAAAATGCAAAATCCAACGTCCATGTTCCAAAATATCGCAAATACCGCGCAAAACGAGAAACCAAATGCCAAAAAACAGTGGAAACACCTCGCAAAATGAGAGATGGAACATCCAATGCGTTGCAAGTAGCAAGGAAAACAGGGAGCAGAGGAAACCCAAAAAAGCTTCCCAAACTGCAATCTTTTTGTAAGGTAATGCAAATGTGATGTGTTGTGATGTGATGTATGTGTCGTGATATGTCGTGATGTGTATTTGCGTGCAAGTAGATGCAAGTAACTGCAAGTATATATGAAGAAAAGAGTCGAGTCACTGACAGCGATTGGACAAACACACGACAGAATGAGTCTCTGGGAAATTCTTCTTTGAGGTATATATCTCTGCACTCAAGCAACTCAGGCCTTTCCTATATTACACCCCGCGCCTCAAGTTTCTCCGCCTGCACCTCCTCACTTTCAGCCGGTCGATTAACGTTTGTAGGATTAAAGGATTTTGGGGTTGAAATATTTTAGGGTTAAATGGTTTTAGGGTTAAAGGGTTTTTGGGTTAAAAGATTTTAGGGTTGGATGATTTTAGGGTTAAAGGAATTTAAGGTTAAAGGGTTTTAGGGTGAAAGGGTTTTAGGGTTAAAAGATTTTAGGGTTAAATAATTTTAGGGTTAAACGGTTTTAGGGTTAAAGGGTTTTAGGGTTAAAGGATTTAGGGTTTAAGGATTTTAGGATTAAAGGATCTTAGGGTAAAAGAAGATTTTAGGGTGAAATGGTTTTGGTGTTAAGGATTTAAATATGAAAAGCAGAGGTGGAGCAGAAAAATAGAAAAAAGAAGAAAAGAACAAACAGATTACAAAAGAGAAAGCTTTAGAAGAAAGAAAATCTAGGTGCGTGAAAAGGTAGGAAAATCGTGATAGATTATATTTTTCTAATAATTTGTGGCTCCGAGGGGTCGAAAAATAGGCTCGCTAAATTGGCCAGATGATAATGAAAATATCCGCCGTTGTGGTGCGAAGCACATTTCTAAATTATAATGTATAAAACATACCAGGTCCGGGTTTTTTTTGAAGTTGAGGTGTCGAAAAAGTGTACGCCGTTGTGGGACGAAGCACATTTCGAAATTAAAATATATAAAACACACCATATTCGGACTATTTTTGGAAATTGAGATGTCGAAAAAGTACGTGCGCCGTTGTGGTACAAAGCACATTTCGAAGTCAAAATATATAAGATGCATTATGCTCGGTCTACTTTTGGAAGTTGAGACGTCAAAAGAATGCGCGTCATTGTGACGCGAAGCACAATTCGAAGTTAAAATGTAAAAACACCACATATTCGCATTACTTTTGGACGTTTAGATATTGTTTCGCGTAACAGACGCAAGGGCTTGTGGACCTTGTCAAAAGTGAGCAAAACGAGGGGGTTTTGTAAGATTTTGTTTTTTTTCCAATGTTTTCCGTGATAGGCGCGATACAAGAGATATGTTTATCAGAGCTGTTAGGAGATCCGGGCGCTGATTTCCTGAGAGAGGTTGTATTTTGGAATATTAGATCTTCAGGTTTGCTGAAATAATTTTACGTAATAGGTGTAGTACTTCGTATGATTTGGTATCACTTTTTCGTGGCAGACACAGTAGTTTAGACAAATGCATTGGAAAAATCGTAAAACATATTGGCACCAGGCCGTGAACTCTGCACTCAATTTTTTATTTTTGAAGGATGTCTCGTACTTCATTGTCATACTATTGTCCGGTTTCATTGCAAGATGTGGTGGAATTCAGGAAAAGCCGGTTCATTGAACTCACCTTTTCAGTCGGTCCCGCGTGCCGAACAGAGCGTTAATTCTGCAGACTTAGGGTAGGAGGAGATTTAACAAAACAATGTCAGATGCCATTAGAAAGATATGCTGCAGACTGACATCCGCTTGAAAAATGCGTCTCCGGTGCTTGCACCTCTTCGTTGCCCTACTAGTTTTCGCCCCCTTCCCTTTGGCCTCAAGTGTACTTCTCGGGGTGTATGTCATCAATGTTCTTGTCATTGGTTGGCATATCTTGGCATGGTTTATAACGCCTGCATCCTCAGAAAAGGTGTTCCCATCTGGGATCTGCGCAGCTTTTGGTTTGCAGCTTAGAAGGTGGACTGAAACAGCCTTGGCCAGCTGATGGTTGTCCGGGTGCTCCACTTGGTCGGTTCCCGGCGCAGCAAGCTCCTCGGCTCTAACCATACCCCTGTGGTCGAAACTCTTGGCGGATTGGCCGGCCCATGGAATTGGAGGAATCCCTAGATCCACCCGGAGGATGAAAAATGTGCCGCATCCAATCATTGTTCCCAACAGCAGGGCCTGTTGGGTTTCAATCTCTAGGGCTGGGGCTGGCTCGCGGGGACTTGCAGCCTTCAAAATCCGGAATGGAACCCTGGAACCCTGGAACCCTG
>Ga0126342_10013725_pt1 | contig 14324 bp, 9 predicted proteins | sample Cyp1metagenome_FD_92528 | JGI IMG/M metagenome (GOLD analysis project Ga0126342, IMG submission 92528) | Coral microbial communities from Lord Howe Island, Old Settlement Bay, Australia - Cyphastrea 1 metagenome | ecosystem: Host-associated > Invertebrates > Cnidaria > Coral ...
GTTTAAGTAAAGATCTTACGTCGATTTCGTGCAGAGCACAGCTGGCCACACCCCAAGATTTTCAAGAAAAGGCGTGCTGTGTGCCGTCTTGCTTTTGGGTTCTCTGGCCCACCTTGTTTCCATCATATTGGGAATGTCATAATCCCAACTGACGAACTCCATCATTTTTCAGAGGGGTGGCTCAACCACCAACCAGTAATATGAAAATGAGATGATATCATCGGATGTCTCGCACCCTCCAAAGGTCGAGAAGTTGAACACCTGGGACTGAAAACATCATCGAAGTGGGTGGTTGTTTGGGTACGTGAGTTGGTCACTTCTAATGGCAACTTTAGCTCCCTTTTACCTGGGGTGTTGGGAGCAACCTGTGAAGGGTAGATGTTCGAGGTTAGTAGGTCAATTATCATAAATCATCGAACTAAATGATCCATGGTTTCCATAGAAGAATGTTGGATTACTGGAGGGTAGTAAGGATTTCGTTTCTCAACCTTCATTGCCCATTGTTCGTAACCAACTCATGGGAAACGACATGGGCCGTAAAAAAAGGTGGATTTCATGTGGAAAAATCGTGGGGATTTTTCAGGGGATTTTGGACGGATTTGACCTACTCAGCTTGTTACATCTCCATCTCCGTCTCAGTCGGTGGGCCAGGTTCGAAGTCGGCCTCTTAGGGCTGCGCTCCCTTTGGCTGCTCCTGGCCCCTCGACATCGAAAGCGAAAGACTGCCCGGTTACAGTATTTTGGGACAGAAAAAACATGGGATTAATGTGGGTAAAACAAAAATAAACCATCCCCATTTTTCACCATAAATCGTAATATTAAACTATATTATTCAATCCCATTCAACAGCCATTACCCTCTGGTAAACATACAAAAAACTTATTGAAAATGGCCATTGAAATCGTTGATTTACCCATTAAACATGGTGATGTTCCATAGTTTTTTGTATGTTTACCAGAGGGTAACATGGATTAATATGGGAGCTATAACCATAGAAGGCATACCCACACGATGGAAGATAGATGGGATGGTCCAAATGTTTTACATCCTCGTTCGATGATGTGATCTTTCAACTTTTGGGCCCATGAATTTATCAGATATTTATCAACTTATCAAAAACATCATCTACCCTCTGGTAATTCTTTACATCCTAATTTTTTGATTTGCTTCTTAGATGCATTGCGATGGTCAAAAGACGACCAAGACGACCAAGTCTTCCTTTTGTCCTGAACCACTCCCGATTTAGCCTCAGAAAAGCAGTTGCATGGCAATTCTGTGCAATCACCCTTGAAATGGATGATTTGCAGCAACCTCCAAAAACACAGAATTTGGTAAATTCCCTCTAAAAACAGATCATAGGGGTAGCAGATCACTGGAATGTCTATCTTTTGGGGCTAATTCTTGTTTAAATCAATGTCGTTCAAGTGGTAAACTCTAGCCACCCATGTCTGATTTCTAGAGGGTATACTCACCGTTCCGTCTGATTTCCGCGTTTCTGAGGCTGTTTTGGCCACAGTGGACATGTCTATCCTCATCCCGGTGCCTGGGACCAAACACTAATCCATGGAACCTGGGAAAATTCTAGTTCTTTCAAATGCTCAGAATGAATAGAACCTTCTTTTTTTACTAACTAACTCATGTAACTACATAATCCTAGGTCAACGGGGTCATGGCAAGTAGGCTTGAGTGTGAGGTCCGGTCCCAATGGGATGATCCTTTGGGCCATTGAAATCGTTGATTTACCCAAAAATGGTGATGTTCCAGAGTCTTTTTGTATGTTTACCAGAGGGTAAATCCCATGAAACTGCCAATAAATCCCATGAAACTGCCATCAAATCCCATGAAACTGCCATTAAATCCCATGAAACAGCCATAAAACCAGCCAATCTCCTGGCCCTTTTTGACCCACGGGTGGTTTCGTGGCGTAGATCTCCTACGACATCGCGCAGCAGCTGGGCCACGGCGCGCTGGCGAGCGGCATTTTGGTGGCAGCATCGCAGGCGTCCCATCTGAATGACGACCCCAAAATGGGGGAACCATGAGAATTATGATATATCATGGGATTATATATGGTTATATTCTTACATTATGAGAAATTCAGATATTATATAGAATTCTCATATTATTCAATAATGATCATGGTTATAATATCATATTTTAATGGTAACCCATGATAACCCACTTTGAATATTATTGTTTTTTCAATCATGGCTCTTGATCATAATTGAGAATTATTGAATAGCCCATTGCCCATTGAATCACTTCTTCAGAATTCTCATATTATTCAATAATGGGATTTTGTATATACGTACATATATATATACATGGTTATATTCCGAAATGTTTTTTTGATTCAGATATTCTGACCTTCTGACAACGTAATATAATGATCAAGAACCATTAATATGTATTTATCTACATAGTTTTGTTCAACACTGAGATTATCAATGGGATAATGGCTATGCATGGGATGATGATGATGATGATGATGATGAAACTATGGAACATCACCAGTTTCAATGGGATTTCAACCAACTTTCTATGGCCATGGCTTCAGTAGCTTTTTGTAAGTTTACTAGAGGGTAATGATGATAATTATATATGTATAGTTATAATGTCTGGGCCAACCCTTGTTACCCATTAACGATACATTAATGAATATCTACCATGAAGCCACCGTAACGTTGGCTAAGAACCTGGGGCATGACCTTGATCATGATCTGTTCATGAAAAAAAACATAATTTTTAGGATCCATCACTTCAAATCATCCATTTGTTCCATAGAAATCAACCAATTAATGACTACAATTCATAGAAATCAACCAATTAATGACTACAATTCACAGAAATCAACCATTAGTGGCTACAATTCAACGGTTTCATCCATTTATTCTGAGGACTCAACGATTCACGCTAGGCGTTTCAGCCCGTGCTGGCGCTGGTGTCGCGCTGGCTGGTGATTGGGAAGAGCTATCAGTACCAGCGACGCTTCATGCTGTGTTGCTTCGGTGCCTAGGTTCGAAGTTCAGGATCCTGAAATTGATGGTTGATGCCCTCAGTGGTCCCTATAGTTAGCTAAGTTGCTCTAATTCCAATAAATAGACTTCGTGGTAGATATAGATAGTTAGTTACTATGGTTTATAAACCAACTTATAACTGGGGGGGGCAACACCTTGTGAATGTTGATGAGGATTCTTATCATGTTTGTTATCAAGCATCATTGTTGTCAAGTACTGTTAACTTGTTGCAACTAATTATTGTTCTGGGCAAATTATAACGACCTCACTGTTCTCCCTCACTGGAATCATGGTTAGATTGTGGGGAATCATCCCAAAATGGCCGAACTTTTCAGGTTAGTGAATTATTATAGGTTGCCCATGTGAATTGATGATGGTTCTTATCATGTTTATTATCATCAACCATCATTGTTGTCAAATACTGTTAACTATTGTATATAACTATTGTTCTGGGCAAATTATAGTGACCTCACTGTTCTCCCTCACTGGAATCATGGTTAGATTGCGGGAAATCATCCCCAAATGGCCTTAAAATTCAGATGAGTGAAATATTGTAATTTACTTGTTGATAAATCTGACCATTTTTGATAACAGTTGTAGGTACATTTTCTCACTAACGTCGCGACCGAAGCCTGGAATGTTGGTGAATGTTTAGGGAAATCATCCGCACCATTGTTTGTTTTTTTTTAAACAGATTTTGGCCATGTAAATTCTGGGGATATTCCATGTTTTTTTTTTTTTTTCGGCCTTATCTTTTGGAAAACTGCAGATTCGCATTCTTGGTTTCGGGAAGAGTCAGATGACCTCGTCATTTACGATGAGTTTAGTGAGGACATATCCTCACTGTCCGTCCTGTGATTAATTTGGGATGCAGGATCCTAAGACCTAAGATTGGTGGATGGTGATGGGAAGATGATCCAAGTATACCCGGCCTGGTAAACTAACAGTTTGCGAACTGGCAAGATCCATCATTTTTCATGGGAAAATCCACTATTTCTATGGTCATTTTCAATAGCTATGTTAAATTACCAGAGGGTATATAGATGCATGCTGGATGATTCTGATTCTTGTTGGTGATGTTGGTGAATGTCCCCAGAGCTAGGCGGTAAAAAAAAACCGACTGTATCATCATTCAGTGCATGGTAGTACAGTACATCCTTAGTGAGCCTATGGGCCTATGGGCCCTAATTTTCTTGCTCAAATTGGTGGGTTTGAACCTCGACACTGTCGGTGATCCCCAGTGTTTTTTTTCCGTTCACTGTGCATTTGGACAGGCAAAAACTCCCAATCGGAAAAAGAGGCAGGTGGTCTTTTCAACTATTCTTCATGTCCATCCTATAACACCAAGTCTTATTTTCCAGATGACCATGATAGCTATTGATACATATTGGTACTATTGATACATATTGGTACTATTAATATCATTAAAATATCAATATTGGTGCTACACATTGGTACTATTAATATCATTAATAGCTATTAATATATATTGGTGGTTAAGTATTAATATCATTAAAATATCAATGGACAAGGAACGCTCATGGCGGAGTTTTTCGGCGACAAACAGACAGTCCGATGCTCTTTGGAATGATCCCGCAGTGATTGAAACATCCACGTGCTACATTCGCTCTGTTGTGATATTTTAATCCATTCAAATCCCCATTTGGATAGGGGATTTTGATATTCAGTCCTACTATTTTGAATGGATCAAAATAGTAGTCTACATTATTTTGATATTCAGTCCTACTATTTTGATCATAGATGTCCCAAATTCCCACTGGTTGGTCGATTAATAGAGGGGTTAGTTTACCCCTTTAACGACAGGTTTCTATGATGATAGATGGTATACCGGACCGGCCCCTCTATTTTTACCAAAAGGACATTATTGATTTTGATGGTTTACCCATGATTTTCAGGCTTGAAACCCCATGAAGTTTCCGAAGATATTCTGATGATTTACGTGACGTTAGTTGGTTGAACTTCACCCCATCAACTAGTTCGATACTTCTACATTCTACCGTAAACTATAGAATTCACCTTAAACATTCAACACCCAAAAAGATGCCGAACATGTGGGGAAACCTGGAAATACGAAATCAATATGATAATGTATTTTTTCTCCCATTTTGGTGACTTAATTCGGCATCTTTTTGGGGTTTGAGAAACAGAGTGAGAAACCAAGTAATCATAGAAACCACCTATAGTTATAGATCAACTAGTTCGATATATCTACCAGTAGTACCCATAGAATTCACATATAGTTCTAGATTATAACTATATATAATATATACACACCATACATCATCGAATTCACCTATAGTTATTAGATAATCTATAAATACCTATAGATAATCTATAGGTGAATTCTAGTGATATTAAAGTTGGGCTAGCTTCACCCCATTAACTAGTTCGATATATCTACCATACACCATACTTAATCTATAGACCTAAAGTTATAGTTATAGTTATTGAAAGTTACATATATATACACAGTAATCATATAATCTATAGATAGCTAGTTACAATGCAACTATAGTTATTATATCTATAATATCAACTATCAAATAGCTATAAACCAACCATAGCTATTTTCTAAGATCTATAAACCAACTATTATAAACCAACTATATAGTTATATATATATAGACCTATATAGGTGACCAAACCAAAGTCCATGTCTTGTCGAGTTTGGGAGGTGCTGAAGCGGTCCTCACGTGGCTCATGGTGCCGGTCTTTGAGGCCTGCAACCACTGGTCCAATCACACGGTGCCCGCGGGTTCTGACGGGGATCGGAGTGACGGGGACGGTGTTTTCGTTGGGATGATCCGAGCGCAGAGGTTCTGAGGTTCTTGGGATTTGAGTGAGGTTTCATGTGATTTCATAGGGATTTTCATGAGATGTCCATGGGGATTGTTTATGGAGTTTTCTGAAACTCGAGATCGGGATTTGATGTTTTTTTCTGCTAGATGTAATGGAATTTTATGGGATTATCATGGGATAACAATGAATCTCAATGGGATTTCACCAACCAAAATGAGTGTAATGGGTGTTACACCAACCAGAATTGGATAAGTATAATTATTTCTTATACATAACTTTATACAACGGGCAATGTGGCTAATGGTATTTGGATAGATTATGTGGAGCTGCGCATACCACCAGGCATGCAACTGACAAGAAGTTGGAAAAGAGCCTTGAAAGAAGTATCAGTGGGATTCACAAAGACAAGACAGTGGCGGAAGGAACGGCAAAGGCCGTTGCAGTTTTGATATTGCATGACAGCCAACAACACGGCAAAGGTCTGCAGTCTCACGCGATTAGGCTGTGGATCACAAACTTCGGGAAAAGGATAGATTATAAAGACCTCACGTCGGGATGCTACTGGAATCATGGGAATTGGATTGGGGTAATGTGGGATGATCATTTCTCCAGATCCAGATCGCACAAGCCTTGCTCCGTTCGTGATCCTTAAATCTGAAGTGCAAAGATTTTACTGGTGATGGTAAGTCGCTGATTTCAGGGATTTCATTATCTGTTCAGTTTCGCTCTGGCGAACATCGAAAAACAACCACGATAACTTTTTTTCCCCAAAAAAAGCCAATCTTTGATGTTTTGGTCGACCATCATTTGTTTTTGGGTGGCTCAACCAACAAGATAACTTTATCCCAAGTCTTGCCAATCGTTGGAGGTCGACTCCCTGATGTCTTGGCAAACCTCGAAGGAAGGGCCCCCTAGGTGGGTGTAGAACAAAAAAAAGAAAATGGTTCGATGCTGGATATGTCTACAGATGGGGTTATGATATTTGTGTATACATATACATAACTATAGAATATTATAGATAGTTAAGCATTACATATATCCAGTAAATCCACCATAAACCACATTTAACCTAGTTATAAGTTATAAGCCAACATTCGCAGCATGGCGCAGCACCTGACAGGTACTCTACGCCTTAGTCTTCTTACGCGCCATGACGGGCGGCGTGCCGTGGTAGCGATGATGATTTTGGGGTAGCAATGGAAGAGTCTGGATGAACCAAGGTATGTACATGTGGATACTCTTATTATATACTGGTTGGTGGTTTGGAACATTTGGATTATATTTTTCCATATATTGGGAATGTCATCATCCCAACTGACGAACTTCATCATTTGTCAGAGGGGTAGGTATACCAGCAACCAGATAAGCACTATGAATATATCAACCTGATAGATTCAGCGGCTGGATACTTGATATGATCAAATGGATACAGAAGATATCCCGACATGTACAAACAGTTTCACCTGGATTGATAGTTGAATGATAGTCTGATTATGTAATTTCACTTTGACTGACTATAATATCGCTAATGGCATAGCTTTATACAACATGATGTGACATATATTGAACTATATATAATTTATAAAACATGACAATATCATTCAATATCATAAGATTTCATCAAGTTATCTAGTTTATCTTCATGTTCCTTTGTCGTTGCTTGTCTCAACGGCTTCGTGTTGTTCACATATCTCCGCGAGGTCCTCATGCTTTACGGCGTGCCATTGAGCACCTGTGTGGCTTGGGGGCGACAACCGTTGATGGGGAAAATCGATGAGTACATCGTGGTGAAAATCCTATGAAACATGGATGAAACATGGATGAAAAACCACAGGTTAGGAAACCTCCATATGATGTATGTATTAGATGTATATATATATATATGCACATAGAAAGATATAATTAGGAAATCAACATAAAATAACAATATTATCCCATGAACTATAAACAACTTAGAGTTGAACATGAACAATTGGAGTTGATTCTATAAGAAAAATGTCTAAAACGGTGTGTCTGAAAGGTTTGGGTATACCCAAGAGTTGCACGGCGACCTTCAAACCTCAAGATGATGATGAATCTGTGGATGTCGGGAGACCATATTTTCATATAAACACATGTAATGTCATGATTTATTTACCTCCAGTAAATTAACATAGACCCTGGCAGACAGGGGTTGGAAGACTAGTTTCCACTATAAATTGGTGATTTTCAGGGTCTATGTTAATTTACCAGAGGGTAAGGGGAACTTATGTGCATAGATATGGATGATCTGGCGATGTTCTTGATGGATCAGTGAGCCGATTGAGCATAGTTTTGATGCTGAAAATATGAGGATTATGAGGCCTCTGGAGATAAATCACGGGGAGAAGAAGATAAGAAACACTAAATGAAAATGGGGTACAGCTACTCTCCTTTAACGCAGATGTGGAAATCACACGATAATTTTCCCAGGGAAACCCATGGCGTTTTCCACATTGATGTCAGTTTACCCCAGGCTAGATCCTATGGTTCATCGTCCATCGCTCGTCCTTCCGTTCGACCACCTGTTGGCCAGTCAGTCTTCTGAGGATCAAATTTTCGGCCGAGGTTGTGCATGTGTGCCGAATTTCCCAGAGGTAGCAGTGATTTGCAGTCGCGAGGAGGAAGCGGCCATGAAGGCCAGAGGCTTGGCCATCTGCCACATTGCAGATGGCAACTGCCTTTTCCGTGCGCAACCAAAGAGGCTTGAACGGCTTGCGCATTGGCGCAGTAGGACAGCAAGGCTTGAACACCACCCAATTTGGTGCCACCTTCCCATACCATATGCCTTTGTGCCGACGTCACATCAGACACAAAAGATTCGATCAAAACACGAAAACTCTTTGACTGAGCCATGGTTGTGTTTGGTAACCATGCTGGTCTGGTGACGTGGGACATGTGCTTATGTAGTGCAGGACATGTGCTTGTGTAGCTGCCGAATATCCCCTTTGAGGTAGCAATGATCATGAAAGGTGATTTCATGCTGCAATCTTCGGGATTGTCTGGGTTTAGACCTATTATTGACGGCTATTATAGCTATAACATGCTATAACCATAGATCATCATCACTTTTGGTTAACTACAACTATATGGCCATTATAACTATATAAATAACACTAGTCACTAGTCTATAGGTTAACTGTGGGGTCTATTTGCGAATCTCCACCATTTTTCACCCAAACCATCCAATGGTCCAATATTCAATATTCAGATGTTCAATCAAAAACTAGAGTGAGTTTTTCATGACACACATCAACCTACCCACCCATCCCACCGTTTTTCTTCACATCTCCGGTGTTTTTCCACCGGGGCACAACGCAGCTGTCGTTACTTGCGCAGGTCTATGACAGTTCTCCCTTAGAGGATCGATCGCAGCTGTCGATCAAGTTTTACCTCTGCCTTTCCATCGGCGTCTGCGTGGGGCCTTTCGTGAGCCACCCGGTGGCAACAAAGGGGGCGCGAAGTCATGACGCGAATGGTAGGGCCCCACATTCAAATCTATGAATGTCTGCTATTAGTAGTAAGTGTCTACATATATGATATGTAAATATATAATGATATATATATATATAAATACGTATATATATATACATATAATTATACATATACATATATGTACTGTATATATATATATATGGGTTTCGCAAAACGGGGCATGTATTTCGATACTGAAGTGGTTTAATCTTGGATGATTTGGGATACCATCATTTTAGAACACCTCCATATATATCCCAGAAGTCTGATTCTAATATTGGAGTAGTGATACATATTATCATATTTCCCATGCTTTGATGATCTTTGCGTATCAACTAAGGGGTTAAAAATAGACACCTTTTATCGTGTAAGCTGAGCTCCTGGAAACTCAAAGTGATGTGGAAAGGCCACCATTTGCAGATCATTTTCCAATCGGGAAGCCCCTGTCGTTTTTCACATCTAAACTGGGAGCAGTGAACACCCTGGAGGGGGATAAAAACCGCTACATGTATCAAAAAATATACCCATTCATATTCCCATTAGATCACCATTCGTGATAGTTTTCCCATTCATAATTCCATTAGATCACCATTCATGGTTTTCCCATTCATATTCCCATTCATATTTCCATGAAATCATGTTTTTTCTATTCAAAACCAATTTCTATCGGATTTTCCCATCATGTTTCCCATCAAACGCCAGGATTTCTAGTGGTTTTCCCCATGATGTTCCATAATTTTTCCCATGATTTCCCATGAAAATCCTCCATTTCTAGTGGTTTTCCCATGTTTTTTTCCCATAATTTCCATCATGTTCCCATGATTTTCCCATAGTTTGGACCTCCCAGGGGCACTTCCTCGCGTTTTTGTAGGTAGTATCATGCTGACCCTTCACCAGGGCGGTGCCCATGACTCCTGTGGCTCGGTTTTGAAGCAAAAAACATGGATGACTGGTCGGTGGTTGGTGGCTTCTAATAGACTATATCATTATTAAAAATTATATGATATGATGTGATATGATATGATATTATACTACATTATATCATATATATATATATATATATGATATATGTATATATATACATTATTTTTTCTATATTATATATCTATATAATATGTCTATGGATCTAGACAGTTATAGAATATATATATATATTATACATATGATATGATATGATGTGATGTGATATGATTATGCTATGATTATGATATGCTATGATTATGGTATGACATGACATGACATGACATGATATGACATGACATGACATATACAATATAATATTAAATATATTACAATATAATATGATATGACATGATATGATATAATATAATATAGTGTATCTATATTATACATCTATAATATATATATATATAGTATCTATTTAATATATCTATATAATATATCTATAATTAATATATATAGATCTAGACAGTTATATGATATGTATTATATATTAATTATATATACCAGTAGATATAGGGATATAGAGTCATGTATAAATTACTTTATAGATATAGATGTCTTGTTTTCCCTGGATTTGGCTCATTTTCCTCCACCTCCACCACGGAGCTTGGAACTTTTCACTCTATCTTGCTTGGCCGAAGATGCGCCTGCAGCGAAAGACTGTGGCATGTTTAGAATGACAAACTTTTTCGCGCACTTCGACACGACCAACCAAGTTTACTTCAGGTTATTTGTCGGCTATTCTGAAGTTTATGCTTTACACAGTTTTAAGCATGTCATTTCTCATGATTTCTCATGTTTGGTTCTAAACCCCCGTACGGGTAGGGGTCAACATCTTCTCCTTCACACCCAGAACTTGGCATCCCTGGGAATTTTTGGAGTAATTCCATCCCCCTGAAAAAAACATGCAATACCCATCAAGAAATGGATCCCCAATTCATAAACACAACTTCAATACTAAACTGGAGTTTGAGCGAAATATTTTTTACTGGATGAGATGACAGTATCAAAACATGACAAAAAAAATGAGATCCACTTTGAAGCTTCGCAGTTCACCATGGCTTTCCTGTTCAACTTGGACATTTCCCCCCAAAGTTGATCCTAGGTCCTAGCTTGGATGTGCTTCCCAACTAATCGTAGCTGGTAAAGAAAACAATCCGCAAGTACACTTTGATGTACGTGTTTGTATACATACATATATCATTCAAATACATCCGTATAATATCGTATGATATGGATCCAAGTACCGAATCTGAGGGAGTATTTGAGGTATGATTTTTCAGGACACTAACTACCTTCGGAAAGAGCTCGATCCATCGGGTATTTGACTTGGCTTCCCAGTTATGAGTTGTTCTCCACGCCCATCCAACTGCCGCTGCCATAAACCTATATCAGCTATAAACGAAGCCAGCGATTCCGAACTGGGCACCATTTATGATAGGTCCCTATTGCTGATGCTTATATCAGTTCATATCAGTTCTAATCAGTTACATCCCTGTAAAATCACAATTTTTGGAAAATCACCATTTTTGCAGGTAAATTCATCCTACTCATGCCATTTTATCCTCCTGCAAACTAACAGTTCGATGTGGAAAACCGGTTTCCCCCTGGGTTCTCCACATTGTTTTGTTAACGTTTACCCCAGGGTATCTCCCAATAATTGGATGATTTTTTCCATTCAAAACTCATTTCTATAGGATTTTCCCATGATTTTCCCATCAAAGGCCACCATTTCTAGTGGTTTTCCCATGTTTTTCCCATATTTTTCCCAAATTGTCCTATGATTTTCCCTCCATTTCTGGTTGTCTGAAACGGGATGCATGCGGGAAACGAGGCTACACGGGTCGGCAAAGCATCTCTGTGCTGGGCTTCGTTTGGGCTGTTGCAGCTTCGCCGAGATTGCACCCATCGAAACATGGGGAAAAATAGGGATTTCACATGATTTAACTATGAAACATGGGGGATTGAACTGTGCAAACACAGGGATTTAACTATGCAAACATAGGGATTTAAGTATGAAAAGCATAGGTATTTTATCTATGAACAACAGTGATAGCTAATATAACCATGGGAAGGATAGGAATATCACCATGAAACATAGGATATAACCTCATTAAACTAAGTTTACGTTAGCAAGCTGAAAAAACAGATGTGTGCATTCTTGGTGTTTCTTCAACAAGATCATTGTGTTTGTTGTTGGCATCTTTTTCTGACATATACCCTCTGGTAAACTAACATAACTATGGTAAATCAACATTTTTAATGAGAAAACTCACTATAATTGGCCATTTTCAATAGCAAACTGTTAGTTTACCAGAGGGTACATCATCTAAAATCTAAAATATTGTTTGACATAATTTCGCACGATTCAGGACCCATTTCAAAGATGTGTTGTCTTGCCGCCACTTATGAACCATTGATTCCTCCCAGAGCTTTGTCTACTGGTTGATGAAAGGGGATTCCAATTCCGGGTTTTGATAGCTTGAATTAAGCCCGATGAACTCACGATGGTAGTAATTACAGCATGTGCAACCATATATACCACCTTTGAAACTAATTTCTAGCCACAAGTAGAAAGAAATTCCCAGGTTGCCCTCCTGCATTTGGTGCGCCCAGAAGTGTGGAATTCTCTAGCCACTTCCCAACTCGGATCTTCCTTGGAAAGGCCGCTGGAAGGGTTTCCCATGTTCTTCAACGAAATCTTTCCCACTTCACAACACCATTGGGGATTTCCATAAATGGTGGATCCCCAAAATAGTTGGTTCATAATGGAAAATCCTATTACTATATACAAAACGGATGATTTTGGGAAACCTCCAATTATGCACACTTCTTCAAATTTGTTTTAAAGATGCATGTGATCAAATTTCGCATTGCTGCCCCAAACAATTCAACCCCCGCAAACGAAACCCTGGAGGCATGTGTTGGATCTATTCATCAATTTTGGCCCACGAATTGGGGGTTATCGAACATTGCGGGGAAGGGAGTACAACCCCATTTTTGATAGTTAGGCCAGCCAAGTCTTTATTGTCGATGGTTATATCCCATTACATCACTGGTTGGTGGTTTGGAACTTTTTTTATTTTTCCATATATATTGGGAATGTCATCATCCCAACTGACTTTCACTCCATCATTTTTCAGAGGGGTGGCTTTTCAAACCACCAACCAGATCATTTCTTACATCCCAAAATGCCAAAATGCCCCCATTTTTGCCGCTGATTTTTGCAGCGCCAAATCTCAATGGCTTAGGTTTTTTGGGGAAAATCTTAACCGGAAACCCTTCGATTTTCCCATTAAGATCATGGGGTTTTCCGGTAATTTTTCCAACCAATCCATTGAAAATCCGTTGTCAACTCACCAGTGAAAGCAGCGCCAAATCTGCCACAGTTTTTCTGGGTGAGCCAGCGAGGTGGCGGTGCTGGCCACGACCTTTCTGCCCTACGACCTGGAAGACAAGAAGCCCCTGGTGGAAACTCCTGAGGAGGTCCGGTGGTTTTTCACGGTCACCAGAAATGGTGGTATCAGCACGTTTTCCATACTATATCACTTATATAATCTTATATATATATGTATATATATATATATATATCCCCTCTGGTTATGACTCACATGGCGAACTGGAAAATGACCCATAGAAATAGATGGATGTACCTATTAAAAGGGATGATTTTGTTCAGTTCGCTATGTTAAATAACCAAAGGGTACAAGGTGGTGCGCCCCCAGTTATAAGTTGGTTTATAATCCCACTAACTATAGATATATCTACCATAAGTCCTAGTTATTGGAGTAGGTCAAACTTGTATCCCACTAATGGGATGGTCAATCCACACAAAGTTCATCCAAATAATATTGTCTGAACCAACTCACGATGCATGGAGTGATGCTCTCTCTGAGTGTCACCAATGATATATATATATAATTATATATATATATATATGTAATTGATATATAATTAATGATAGTAGCCATATATATATACATATATATACATATATATACATATATATATACATATATATATATATATATA
>Ga0126342_10013726_pt1 | contig 14323 bp, 14 predicted proteins | sample Cyp1metagenome_FD_92528 | JGI IMG/M metagenome (GOLD analysis project Ga0126342, IMG submission 92528) | Coral microbial communities from Lord Howe Island, Old Settlement Bay, Australia - Cyphastrea 1 metagenome | ecosystem: Host-associated > Invertebrates > Cnidaria > Coral ...
ATCTATCCATCTATCCATCTATCCATCTATCCATCTATCCATCTATCCATCTATCCATCTATCCATCTATCCATCTATCCATCTATCCATCTATCCATCTATCCATCTATCTATCGATCTATCGATCTATCGATCTATCGATCTATCCATCTATCCATCTATCCATCTATCCATCTATCCATCTATCCATCTATCCATCTATCCATCCATCGATCCATCCATCTGTCTATCTGTCTATCTGTCTATCTGTCTATCTGTCTATCTATCTATCTATCTATCTATCTAATCGACCAATCTACCTAACCTACTAATCTACAAATCTACATATCTATCTATCTATCTATCTGTCTATCTATCGATCTATCTATCTATCTATCTATGGATCTATGGATCTATCTATCTATCTATGTATCTATCTAATCTAACCTAACCTAACCTAATCCAATCTAATCTAATCTATATAATCTAATCTAATCTATCAATATATCAATCTATCAATCTATCAATCTATCTATCTATCTCTCTCTCTATCTAACTACTCTCCCTCTCTATCTAACTACTCTCTCTCTCTATCTATCTATCTATCTATCTACCTATCTATCTATCTATCCATCCATCTATCTATCTATCTATCTATATGGTTTACGTAAATGTTGACAAACCAACTATCTATCACTGAGAGGGAGCACCATCTCCCCACCCACCCTCCAGGTTTTCACCTCCTCAATGGAGCTTTTGTTCAACTTCTTCGCTTCCTTCTTCACCGCCTCCGCCGCAGCGGCGGCTTGCTCCACCACCGAGGCGCCTAGCCATACCGGAAAGCGGCTGCGAGAAAAGATGCAGAGTTTTGACGTACGGGAATTTCACTAAGCCAGAACATGATGTGCATTTATGATGATTCATGTGGATTGAAGGCTATTTCACCCATAAAAATGGAGAATCATGTGAAATTGTTAGATGATTCATGGGAAATGTGGATTGAAGGTAACACTTCGATGTCGGACACCCACCATGAAAGTAGATCGCCCCCCTATGGACTTGACTTATCCTACAACGGTGGTGCACCAGTGACGTTAGTTGCTTTATTAACCATAGTAACTGGTTGGTGGTTGACCTACCCCTCTGAAAAATATGAAAGTTCCATGGCCAATCCCTTCTGGTCCGATCCGACCTCGACGGCCAAGGGTTAAAGGGTTAACCTTTCCCGCAACCCCCCAAAAAAGAAAGAAAAGTCATGTGTCATGATTTTAGTGAGATATTACTTTGTTACTTTGCTACCTTGTTTTCGGGATTTTTACACTATGAAAAACCTCACCTAACCTCGGCCAGGGCCACGCACCTTGCTGCAGCTTCTTCTCTTGCACCGTTTTGGCAGCTTCTTGCAGCACGGCCAGGTGCGAGGTGAGCTTTCCTGCAGCTTTCCCAAGGCCGGAATTCGGTGGTGCCCCTTTGTTTGCTAAGTTGATTTATAACTTGTAAATCCAAACAGTAACATACTATAACAGTGATTATATAATTCATCAAACTTATATAACTAGGGCGTGTATGATGATTTAACACTATAGTTGGGGTCATACATCAACAGCCAGAAAACACCTCCTGGGGTCCTTCCTTTTTCCTTGCGGTGGACCAATCTATCCACGTTGGTGAAACACGACGTGACGCGACGTCCGCAAGCCATGGTTGCACCGCTTAGCACGTAAGGGGCGGCTGATGGCAACATGAGCTGGCACAAAAAAACTATACCCTCTGGTAAACTAACAGTTTGCTATTGAAAATGGCCATTTATAGTTGATTTACCCATTAAAAATTTGGATTTTCCATAGTTATGTTAGTTTGCCAGAGGGTAATCTAGTTATAGGTACTGCATTCCCATAACATAACCTTCGAATAAATACATGTAGATACCCCTTTCATTGGTGAATTTCTGCATATATTCAACTATATCTGATGTTGAAGGCATGTTATAAGGGTTCGCTTCGTCCGATTTACACACTGGTGGGTAACCCTCATACAGAGTTTTGCATGCTGTGAACAGTCATTGATGTCGCTGATAACAGCCTATTGGTTTTCAGGCCATGACACTTTTTCAGTGGGCAGTTGGGCATTTTCTAGAAGATAGCTATGGAGCATGATTAAATGGCCTGTTTAGTTGGACGTTTTACCTATTAAGAATTGATGGGAATGTTCCATAGCTAAGTTAGTTTACCGGAGGGATTAGAATAACAATCAATCATACCAAATTATTAGATAGAGTTATATTATATCTTTAGATGAACACCAAAAGTTTACTTTTCCTAAAGTAAAACATGTCACAATGATCTTTCTTCGTTTGGCCTTGATCATCACCATGGGTCATACCAGAAATCACTCCCGCCGAACTCCAAATTTGTTGAACATTGGTTTGTCTGAAATTCTGGCATCTTCAATTTCAATGGTTTATCATGATTTCCCCATATTTTCCCACATGTTCTTTATTAATTTGAACATTTATATCATATCATATTTAATCCATTGAGTAGGGGTATCTCATATCCCCCACTTTTAGACACAGCCAACTCAGAAAAGTCCGACTCAGAGCAATTGATTCAAGACCTTGTCCGAGATGGCCCCCGGGGCTGAGCGGCTGGCAGGGCCAGCAGCGCTTCCGCCTGGTGCCCAGATGTGCCCAGTCTGCCCGGCGAAGGATCGGTAACTAACAGATTACACAGAGACCACCAGAAAGATAGAACAGTTGGATACCTGGAAATGTCAACTATGTATTAAATATGTATTACCCGTAGGATCCATGGTGCTGCCATATATGGTAACATTTACCATCAATATACCCCAAATGTTAAAATATATACCATACATGGATCCTATGGGATATGAACTATGTATTAAATATGTATTAAATATGTATAAAATGTCATCTATAACCTCCCGCAGGAAAGACTTTTTTATATAATTGTTTTGGGGATGATTACAAAATATTATATAATATAATAAACATCCATAAACCATCGAAGATCATCAATCATCAACCTCCATAAATGCCCATCAATCAGCATCGATAATCAACCGCCATCAATCCGAATCAAGATTCCATCACCATCATGAATCACCATCAATCCGCATCAATCATCATCAAATCTCTATCGATCATCATCAAATCTTCATCGATCATCATCAAATCATCATCGGCCATCATCAAATATTATCAATCATGACCACTCAAACATCATAGATTATCACCAACTTCTTCAAAATGCCATTTTCTTGTGGTAGACATCACCAGGTGACATCTCCATACACATCACCCCAACATCATCAATTCATATCAAATCCACCAATCTCTCCTTCTGTTTGGTGGTGTTTACGTGATTGGGCGAAATCTAGCTTACATAGTTCTATAGCTACCTCCTGATAAAAGGTGCAATCCATCAACGAACCCAACGTTCATTTTTGAGTATGTTTGTTGGGTTTGTCTTAAAATGAGGTCGGGTTTCCCTGCTAGCCCAAGAGATTTCAAGAGGCAAAATAATGATAAACCACCTGGGAGTTTCATGGTTTTTTATGGTTTCCATGGGTTTTCCATGGTTTTCCTCCGTTTTCCATGGGTTTCCCTTCGGTTTCCCAGGCTTTTCCCAGCCAACCCAAGGTGTTCCTCACGTTCCGCTGCCTGCCTGCCACCCGTTGCTGCACCGTGACGTCCGCCGCGGAAGCGAGACCTTTGGCGGCGCGGCGCTCGGTGATCTTGCGCTGGGTTCTGGCCTGGCTACCGGTGGAAATGGGTCATGGGAACCCATGGGAAGCCATGGGAATCCTCGAAAAGGGAGGACCATGGCAGCCATGGATGGAGATAAAATATGGGAACATGATCATGGTCATGGTGAAATAGCTAGGATGTGTTTCTTGTTGTGGTATTTTTTGGAAGGGGGGGTTCTATGGGTTGCCATGTAGTTTAGCAATGTTAATCTTGTTCTAGAGATGTGTCTTGAATTTGATGTATTTGTTTCGATATTTCGATATGTCTCCGTTGCACAATTGGCAAACGTGTGCCTTACAGCTTTGCGAACAGGCTAAGCCCCCACTTCTTGCAGGCTGTAGGTCCGCCCGATGCCCGAAGCAACCACAGTTTGAAGGATTTCTTCGCAAAGTTAGTTGCATGTGTCTTCACACAGCCGGAAGAAAGGATTTTTGAGTTTACCCACCAGGACGGATTGATGCATCCCAGCATCGAAAACACAAACCAGGCATGAAAAATCTTTCTCCCACCCTGCCCAGTCTTCCTTCTCAACGCTCTCGAGGTAGAAGCTGTTTTCCCTTTGGGCCTGCCAAATAACTCTGTCAGGATGTCATGGAATATGGGAATGCAACCAACCTATGGTAACCTTCGTATACAGTATACAAGCTAGCATTTCGTTTGACGGCATTGTTTGACAATATATTTTTGCAATCTTTCCAGGTCAAGGCATTCTTTCAACAGCTTTCAACATTAGAAAGCCGATGCCTGGCTCATGCGTTGCTGCAGGCGCGCTTTTCGGACTTGCCTCGGTGATGGCAGTCTGGTCACGGCAAGGCCAGCTGGTGACCCATGAGGGCCTTCCCTGCTTAGCGCTTAGGGATTGGATTAATGCCATAAACCATCCCGAAATCATCATCAATGGGTGGTATAAACCATCCCCAAATGGTACGTTTTTTATTGGGTCAACCACCTTTTTTTTTGTCTCTGACATTTCTGGGTAAGGTTGTCACAACCAAAACATGTGGGTCCTTCTGCTTGAGCTTTGCAGGACAAGGATGGGGCCCCCGAACTTGCCAGCATCTGATTATCTTCATTTATCTTCTATCTTTTTGGCTGTCTTCATCCCAAAAATAATATGAATTCTCCTGGGGCATCTTCATGAAAAAGTCACAGAAACTGTCGTTAAAACGGCCAACATGCCCACGAGCCAAGGCACTGGTCGTAGATGGTGCCTTCCTTCAGCATGTGCCACTTGAAGCCGGGCAAGTAACCTGAACACTTCTTCGCGCAGGCATGGCATCCCCACCGTGAAGAGTGGATGGGCTCCTGGTTTCTGAGTCATGGCCGTTCAATGTTTTCAAGGCCAGCGTTTTTGTCCAGGGAATCTCATGGGGATTCCAAGGGGTGAAATGTCCCAGGTAGCCGGCCCAGAATTTCACCTATGGGCCATCCCAAAGAGCCCGGGCAACGCATGTTCCACATGTCGTCGCGGTAGGCGTTGTGCCGCTTCTTCCTGCATCAAACGCTTGGGAGAACCATTTGTGGTCTGCTCCAGAAACGTATTGTGAATTGCAATGGCGAAGCAACTTCTACCCTCCGGCCATCTGATGTAGCTATTTCAAAATAGCCGGTTTACAGATGATTTTCCATAACTCTGCTGAATTGCCAGAGGGGGCATGCTTCGTAAAGTCAATTTCTGAGTTCCGATTTCAAGTTCTGAGTTCCTATTGGTCCTATTTCATATTTGGTTTTCATAGCCATGCCGTTCTTTTTTTCCAGATGGTGTGTATAATCTGCACGTCCATTCTGGATCAGTCGTCAGTCGCACGGCGAGCAGCCCATGTGTTCTGGTCCTTCTGATTGCTATGTCCAATTCCGCCAGATGTTCCAATCTCATCCCGAAATATTCTGAAATGAGTTCCCCTTTCTGTGTTGGATGAATGACGGTTTCCAGAACAAAACTTGACCACCATTAATTGCCAGATAATTTCCTAGACAAACCACGGGTTTTCCAATAGGTTCATTCGCTGGAAAGGGCGCATCTTGGTTTATGATATTTGTGATCCATATCCAGGATGTTGAAAAATGGGTGATTCACCCATTTCGCGACAAACCCCAAATAGTATCAAGTTGCATATGAATATTTAATAATGTATGCAGCAAACATTATACATACACCTCCCAGAAAGTATCTCTATGATTTCCCTAAAAACACAATATCATCATTACCCCTCTTTAAACAAATGCCCCAACAGAAAATGCTAGAAATTGCGAGATTAATCCAATATTCCTTATACGTATAAATAATATATATATACACACACAATGGTTAGAGCCCGCTCTAGGGCCTATATTCTAACATCTATATGCTGCATATACCCCATGATTTCCCCATTTAGTTTAATGATTGTCCCACTAAAACCTTGATGGCTAGGTTAGGGATTTCCCAGGCAGCCATGTTTGATTACCGGTACTTCCATTGATCACCATTATCGACCATTAAGTACCATTATCAGCCATGATAATCAAATATTATTGAACCATATTGAACCATGTTCTTTGCCATTATTTAAGCATTCTGAATGGTTCTTGGCAAGCTATAATCCATTCCACCATTATTGACCACAATTAAATGATAATTATTCTTAAATGCAGATTAATCATCATTAAGGTACCCCCATGACTAGCAATGAATGTCAAAAAAACTCTTATTGCATTTGGGATGTGAATGATGTGAACCAATGTTAACTAAGCAAAGTACCAAAATCATGGGAAATATCCGATGTATTTATCCCTTCTCCCCAATATTAAACACCCAGAAACAATGGTGGATGTCGGGGATGGGATTTAGACGGATGGCCGTAGGCGAAACGGCCTAGATAGATCTGGAAAACCCACCGTTCTCAATAGGTAAATCATGGTAAATCATCGAACTCAACTCAATGGGCCATTTTCCATAGGTGAAAAATCATCATTAATCATCATAGTGATCAACATCATTAAGCCTGATTCACCATGACCATTGATCACCATTTCAATGCACCCTCTGGTAATGGCTAACAGTTCGCGAACTGGAAAATCACCATGTTGAATGAGAAAATCAACTATTTCGACTGGGCCATGTTCAAGTTCGCAAACTCTTAGTTTACCAGGCCGGGTCTCACCATCTATAACCATCGTATAACCGTGGTAAATCACCCCAACCACCCGGAAGTACCGGAAGCACCCCATCGAACTCGCCCGCTACCGTGCCGCCAAAGCGACCCGCCAATGGTTGTGCCATGTAGAGTCTCGGCCACCCGCCGGGCGATCCGACGATCCAGGAACCTGGGGTTTTTGGTTTTTTTTTCAGCAGAAATCCCATGGGACAATTGGGGATTTAACCATATGTTGAAAATGATTTGAAAATGACATGTGATGAAAATCATGAGTCGGTTTATAAGATCATATGATATTATACATATATATATATATATGTATAGTATTGATTAGTGTTGTATATATGTATCCCCATGTGTATCCATTCCATTTATAGGCATTTCACAATTTGAACAGGTGATTTTCCGCTGTGGCAGAGCTGAAAAAGCCACTAAGCGACTGCTGCATAACTGGTGAACCATGGTTATGTCATGGTTATGTCCAAATTTAAAGCAAAGCCCCGCATTTCATCATTAGAAAAGAAACAAATGATTCCATGCCCAAACATCACCTGAAGCCAATCAGCTGAAAGTCATGCAAGTATCAGCATCCTTCTGTTGCCTGCATCCTGATCTTGACATATGCGCGGTAGGTCGACCATGTGAAACACACCCTCTGCTCCCCTGTTCATTGCCAATCGTCTTAGATACCCTGCAAAAAAATAGATTCTTTGCTGGTTAGTAGATATTCCCATTGATACCAAAAGACTAAAGGATTAAAGTATCCATTGTAAGATTGACCTAGTGTTCAAACATGAACCCGGGTCATGGTCATGTTGCTGCCATGGCGCTCCACCCACCCCTCAGTGAAGCGTAGCTTCCGGTTGCCGCCGGCACGCTTCCTATTCCTGGGCAGCACAGCGAGCGAGATGAGACCATTGTAACCCCTAAAACGACAGAAAAGTAATGCATGACTATTTTGAGTGGGGTTTTAATGTTCATATGTTATAATATTTTCTGTTTTGGGGCTGCTATAAACATATACATTGACAAATAGAGTCAAATAATTTAAAAATATGCAGTAGATGGATAGATTGACTGATATGTGCATTTGTACGCAATGTGAGTATGCGTAATGCGTGTCCTAATGTACATATACATGCCCATAAATAAGTACAACTATCACCAGCAGCATTTAGGAACCATTATGACAGCCATTTCTTGGTCGTTGACGGCATCTGTGGATTCTCCTTGCCAGGCGGCTCTCAAACATGACCATGTGACGATGTATATATCTATCCCGCTTTCATCTCTACTCCATGACTCGAAGTATATCGCAGTCAAACAATGTGCAACAACAGGGACTTACCAGAGCTAAAGGCACATCAAGAAAACAATTCTTGATGCAACGTCGAGTGTCTGGTGCCTGATCTTCTCCTGCGGAAACCATTGGGACGAAGCAGGGCACATTAGCAAGGTATACACCAACAGCAGAAACATTCTGTTGGTGGTCCGTCGAATAGATTGATCAAACAAGTTCATCTTTGCCAATAGATGATAGGGTGTAGGGTGCCACAATGGCAGTTGGGAGACGATCTCTGTAAATGGAAATTGTCCATTGCCACGTCGGATGGTCAAAAAACATCGTCCATGCCCATCAAGCCCTACCCGCAATCGACATCAATCCACCCCCTGCCTCCGGAGCCAGGTAGACACGACCCACCTCTCCAAACTGCTCCATCAAATGGCGCAGCTTTTGGAATCCCATCACCAGTGGCACAGAGGCAAGATGTATCACACCCTTCCTGGCATAAAGGCTGAGGACACTATGCCAACATATGGCAAAGCAATAGGATCCACCATCCCCGTTACTTCACCAGAAATGGATGGGATTTCAACCATCAAAATAGTGGTTTACTATTGCTTTACTAATTTTAGGGATGTCTTGATATGTCTTAATCACGAGTTTGTAACCATGGTAACATACTGAAATAGTTCAAGTCTGTTCGTGTCCCCCGTTACGCCCTGCAAACGGAGCTTGACATAGGGTGGATTTCCAACCAAATATGTCAAGTGGAAATTTCATGAGAGCAACATGTTCAACAGAATTGTGCCCGTCATGCTTGGTCCTATCCGCTTTTTGGGTGGCTCAACTCGCAGAATTGAATTCTCCGACTCCAGCTGAAACCTAAAACTTGACCGTGAGAAAAGTCTGGAAATGCCAGTTTAACACAGTAAACTAATGTTTTTTCTTGGATATCTTCGTTTGAAAATAACCTCTGATAAATAAACCTTGACGATTTAGCGGGTTGCCCGATAGCATTCAACAATACTACTAAAAATGGCTCCTCCCTATCAATAACAGAAAGGCTTGTTGCCAGCGCTGAAATCATCGATTGTTTGTATATATTTGTTTCTTTTTGTCAATATATTACATGATCTGAAGCAATATTGTTGTTTGTTGTCCATGCACAAGCCTTTTCTATTTGAAATGCAGAAGGGCTTGTTGTGGGCGCGCAAAAAAATCCCCCAAATACAGTACATTACATGGTCTAAAGCAAGGTTGGCCTTTTGCTGTCAATACACAAGCCTTTTCTAGTGGAAATAGAGCTTAGAGTGGTTAACCATCATAAATTAAAACCAAGGAAAACAAGGAAAAAAAAACATGTTTTAGGGACTACTCGGATCCAAGGCATGTTCAGACTAGTCTGGAAAACATTGTTTTCTTTTTTCAACTGCCACATCTCATCCGTCCACATCCACTCCACGCCGACCTGTCCACTTGCTCACCCTCAGCTGCACGTCGTTTTCGCTTCGCAGTCGCCTGCGGTCAAGCTGTTGGGCTCCAAAAAAAGCATAGTGATGCACAGTCAAAAGAAAAAAACATGGAACATATGGAACTTCAAAAGTGCTCATAAATAAGTGGCCATTTCAGGTAGGAATTTGCCAACTTCCAAAGCCACGTGCTTTTTGGGGTAAATCGGCAAATCTCCATATTTTAGAGGCATGCTCGTACAACCATGAATCTTGGAAACAGCTCAAGGATAATCCGGCTGCTTAGCTACTGCTTCCAGCTCTTGGGACTGGGGATGGCACAACATTCCAATGTGGTTTTTACTATTTGAAGTATCATTAAGATGTGTGGGCGTAAATCACAGAACTTTAAAAAACAAGGGAAAATGAGAAAAAAACACACCAAAACACGCTAGAGATGTCTAAAAGTAAGAAAAAAACATACCCCAAACCAAAGCAACCAAGACACCGCCCCGGTGGTTTCTTGCGACTCTGACGTCGGCTCCGATGCGAGCGGCGCTTCTTCGACAGCAAGGACTGAGGCGACATCGGCAGCGGCCTGGTAGGGGAGGCTGGCTGTTCAGATAAAGTGAGGAAGACCTGGGAGCAGAGAAGTTAAAGTTGAGTTGATGTTCATCCAGTGCATATTATATCGATATGTATGTGATCATTTATTTGTTTATCTATAATTATAAGTATGAATTTGTGCACCGGAATCACAGCTATCTCCGTGCTATTTACCTATAGGGATACAACATAGCGGAACTTATAGCTGCTAGCAAACTCTGGGGCAGATTCAATGGGGGTGCGGTAGGCTTTGCCTTGGGACCGCGTAGCGTGAGTAGCCTATGAATCTGCTCGGTGGTCAATATTGATTGTTTGCTTGCTAGGTTGGTACGCGCTGTGATCAAAGGACCGAAGCCTCATTTCCATCATTCAAACCCAGGTATGTCAGCTACAGTACTTACTTTGATGAAGCAACAAGTGCGCGTTCCAAGACATCAAGTGTAAGTAGTCCGCCCAAGGAATTGAGGGGATACACGGGGGTATCCTTCCCTTCTCAAGTATAATTGCCAAAGAAACCGCTCCTGAAGTCACACCACGTGATTTCACTTTAAAAACTGCAGTATCATTTTTTTTCTGCTTGCATCATCTTTGCATCTTCAATTTCTCCCATATCTTTGGTAAAACCACACGTTTTTTTCATATGGACCTCTTCCAATCCCGGCGCTGGCGCTTTGCGCTTGCGCTTCTTGATGAGCTTCTTGGGCGCCATGGCGTTGAAGCTGGGTGGACACGAATTAAGGGGATCACCGCGGGGATATTTTGCAAAAATGGATGTGCTGGTATTTTAGCCTCTGGTAATTTAACATAGCTATTGAAAATGGCCCATTTATAGTAGATTACCCATTGAAAATGGTGATTTTCCATAATTAGTTATTCCGTAATTAGTTTTGTTAGTTTACCGGAGGGTAATATCAATTAATATTTAAAAAAAACACGTCATGGATATTCATTGATACCACCAACCACTCTCTCGTATGTGCTCTTAAAACCGGTGGATTTTTTGGAATTCTGAATATGACCAAGACCTTGAGCCTGGTCTTGCCCTCAGACATGTTAGAGTGTAAGCTGAGGCTATCTTGATAGCATCACATCCATAGGGTCTGCCATCCAGTCGAGCCGTGTCAGCCGGAAATTTGACATAACTATGGCATCTATGGAAACTCACCAGCGAGTTTAGGTCAATAATCAGCTATCAATAGGCCAATTTCCATAGCATTCCATAGCCATATGTTAAAAATTACCAAAGGGTACTCCATCACTGGTTCGATTTTTTTGGAAATCTTGTCCAACTCACCGCGCAGCCACAACAGCGGCGGTGCCGGTACGCGAATCCATCTTTGACACATCGGGTGCCAAGATGTGCTGGAAAAGGAACCACAAAAACTACGCTTTCCTCAAATTTTGAAACTGGCCGAGTTGAAAAACCAATCGTTTCAAGGATTTTCAAGGTATTATTTCTGGTTGGTCGCACCATATTACATCCAGCTTACGCAACATGAAACTAGTATGGCTCACGCCATAGCAAACTCCCACAAAACACAATTTTAGCACTTCATCACCCCTGTAAAACCGCTCTCAAATGAATTGGTGTTACCCACTTTGCCCCTCTGAACTTAGGTAATTAATGACCAAAGATTTTTGCTTACAAACAGTTGACCTCAAAATTGATTGACATACCCTCCGGTAAACTAACATAGCTATTGAAAATGGCCCAGTCGAAATACTTGATTTACCCAGCTATAAAATGGTGATTTTCCAGTTCGTTATGTATGTTTACCAGAGGGTAACCATCCCCAATTTCACCATAAATAGGTGGTATAATTCTGATATAAACTCCCAAATGGGTGGTTTCTGTGGCAGTTTACCGGGTATTTGTTGCTGTCCAGTTCACCCCGTTGCGTTGCGCGTTACACCGCAACCAGCAGCCCTCCTTGGTTCAAGAAATCCGCAGCGCGTTGCGCCGCGCTGCTGGGGCGATCCTGCTGCTTGGAAGCCTGAAAGGCCTGGCTGCCCATCCCCAAGCCATGCCTGGAAAGTATGAGAAAAATGAGAAAAGACATAGGAAAAGTATGGGACATGAGGAAATGATGAGGCAAACTGTTGCATATAATCTATAAATATCTATAAATATCTACATGCATATTTTGGGGGAAGTTGCGATTATATCATTTCAATTTCTATATAATGTCTTTTACTGGCAGAACTATAATTTGAAAGTTGAACGTTTACAAAGTTAAGAGATGCACTTGGCTCCAGGATGTTGTAGTATGGGAGTAATCCCGGTATTATCACTTTTTTTTTTTCCTCATTAAAGACCTAGCATATATAGCTGAATTGTTTTTTTTAGATAGCTGAAACATGTTACACCACCATGTTTTGTGTGTATAGTTGACTAAATTGAGAAAAACTCGTTGCTTTGGTGCGTTCAGGAATCGCAAATTGAGAAAAACTCTAGGAGCAGAACCCCGCAAAATTGCCATTCTTCAACCACAGACTTTTTTTGATGATTTGTAGTCCTGGGGGTATAAAAAAAAGACATGATAATTATGCTTTTCAGAACTTTCACATGAGAGGCCTGTGATTCCAAGTTACCAGTTGTCATCCGGTGTCATCAAACATGGCAGCCATGGATGCAATTGGGAAATCCCAAAATCCTCCATTAACATGGGTCATTAGTCATGTCCCCATGGGTCACATCACCCAACCATTAGGTATATGGTCAATGCCATGGCTACTATTTCAGGTGATGTCCAATATTCCCAAAATGGGACAGTTACCAACCCCTGTTAAATGTTCGATGTTTTTCCCATCAAAAACCTCCAGGTTTTTGGCGGATCCAGCCGCCGAAAACCACGCCTGGTGAAAGGCTTGGCCCGCCCAGACCAGATTGGCCGCCACAGGATCTGACGACATGTCTGGTGCAATGTTGCTTTCACAATGGGTACATGGTAAAACCACAGATGTTTCATGCAAGACACCAACCACTACTCCATTTCAAGTAAAATGGGGATACATATTGATAAATATTGATTATTGGGTTTACCACCATCATAATGACATTACATTCTGGCGTAGGACCCTATTAACTTCGATGTCCAGGCCTGTGATGTGCTTGGCATTCTCAACCTTCCATTCTGTGGCCTCCCATCATGAAACAGCTTGGGAGGGTTCATTACTCCGAGCTCAACACTAAATCGAACAACTAGAGTCGGAAGTCTCAAATTTGGACATGCACCCACTCAAGAATCAGGCAGCTGGCAGCACAATTTTGGGCATTGGATAGGTGTTGAACTTAGAGCCCAACGCACCGTGGTGAACATTGCTGTACACCGCCGATACTTCTTGGGCAGCCCACTGTAATGATAGACGTTCTTGGTTTCGAGCATGGCTGAGCTTGGACCATTTGATGGTTTATACATATATATGTATATATATATGTGTGTGTGTGGAAATTATTTATACATGAATAAATATGAATTCATGTATTACCTGGAAATCAGCGTTTCTCACAGCTTTTGTACAAAAATGTACAAGCAGTTTTGATGGCGCAGCACTCCCGCAAAGACTGTGGACACTTAAGGGATTTCCTTTTGAAACATTTGTTTTGCCATGTTTTTCCCGTTTCTCAATGGTGGGAGGCCCTTCAAACATCGCACTTAGAATGCCTCCCTAAGAATTGGAATGTATTTCGCAGGAAAAGGAATGAAGAAATTACTTCAGAAAGCGGCAAAGGGTAATGAAAGAATTTCGCAAAAAAAAATCAAGTATGTAATGCAAGTCATTTTCAGAAATTGTGGTTTTGTCCGTTTCCTGGCATTTGGCACCGTTTCAGGGCAACACTTAGAATGTGTCCAACGTTTTCTTTTTGTGCTATTTCATTCACATGTCCTTCTTCAATCATTTTAAAAATAGCAGATTTTGGCTTAAAGAATCAGATTTTGGCCTGAACAAATGATGCCAGATTTGTTTTTGAACAAAATTGCAACCAAAGCCGGAATCCAGCATCCAGCTCAAAAGCTTCATTTTGAGACGGTTTTTGAGAGGAATCCTACAGAAAAAGGGCTGGCCAGCAAACCCTGATGCAAAATCAATCTGA
>Ga0126342_10013727_pt1 | contig 14322 bp, 13 predicted proteins | sample Cyp1metagenome_FD_92528 | JGI IMG/M metagenome (GOLD analysis project Ga0126342, IMG submission 92528) | Coral microbial communities from Lord Howe Island, Old Settlement Bay, Australia - Cyphastrea 1 metagenome | ecosystem: Host-associated > Invertebrates > Cnidaria > Coral ...
GAAAGGGTTGCGCCGGACGACTTGCAAATCGCAATTTTACCTCAGTTTTTGGCGATCGAACCTCATTTCGTGCGAAAGGGTTGCGCCGGACAAGTTGAAATCGCAATTTTACTTCAGTTTTTGGCGATCGAACCTCATTTTGTGCGAATGGGTTGCGCCGGACGACTTGCAAATCGCAATTTTACCTCAGTTTTTGGCGATCGAACCTCATTTCGTGCGAAAGGGTTGCGCCGGACGTGGATGTGAAGATGAGAGGATGTGAAGATGTGAGGATGTGTGAATGCGTGAAGATGTGAAGATGTGAAGATGAGAAGATGTGAAGATGAGAGGATGGGAAGATGTGAAGATGTGAAGATGAGCAGCTGTGAAGATGTGAGGATGTGAAGATGAGAGGATGTGAAGATGTGAGGATGTGAAGATGAGAGGATGTGAAGATGTGAAGATGTGAAGATGTTAAAATGTGAAGATGTGAAGATGTGAAGATGAGTAGCTGTGAAGATGTGAGGATTTGAAGATGAGAGGATGTGAAGATGTGAGGATGTGAAGATGAGAGGATGTGAAGATGTGAAGATGTGAAGATGTGAAGATGTGAAGATGAGAAGATGTAAGATAAGAAGATGTGAAGATGAGCAGATGTAAAGATGAGAAGATGAGAAGATGCAAAGATGAGAAGATGTGAGGATAAGAAGATGAGAAGATGTTTTACAGACCCCCACTATTGGAAGAACCCTGCGCTCAGACGCTCTTGGGAATGAATGGTAAACACCATCCATTGAGCGCATGTTTTTTTGTGAAGTCCCAAATTTTCATGTCAACTCCATGTCAATCCCAAACTGTGCTTAAATCCGAATCGTTCATGATGAAATCATGTAAAATGTCGTGAAATCATGTCAAATCGTCAAATTTCATTGTGAATTCATGGTTAAATCACGTTGAATCCCCATATTTCTTGGCTTTCTGGGTGAAATCCCTTGAATCCCAGGAGCTGAATGTGGTGAACGATCTGGGCCGCTCCGCACTGCATGAAGCGGCCAGTCTGGGAGCTCACCAGGTGACTTTTCGGTGATTTCAGCCGAGAAAAATGGAGGTTTGACCAGCAAAAACAGTGACTCTTTTGGTGATTCATGGTTTTTCTTTGATGATTTATGGTGATCTATAGTGATTTATGGATATTCATGGATATTTATGGATGTTTATGGATATTTATGGTGATTCACCAGAGAAAAATGTGTTTTAACCCAAAAAAATGGTGGTTTCACCAACAAGAAAGGAATTTAACTAACACACAAAGGTGATTTAACCAACCGAAATATAACCACACCCTGGTGTGAAAATGGATTTAACCAACAAAATGGTGATGAAACACCAAAAATAGGAATTCAACTGACAAAAATGGTGGTATAGTGGGACTTTAAATGATTTAAATGGATGTATGATACTTGCACCAGGGTTTCTGATATCCTGTAAAACTGGGATTTGCTTCACATCACTTAAAATGGTATCTGTTGGAGTCGGAGATGAATTATTCCCTTTTTTTGTCCGGTGATGTGATATATATATATATATATACGTATATATGATATATATATATATATGTCAGCCCCTGCAGAATCACTATCCTCATGGAGGGAGCAGTGAACGGAGCTATGGTTATCTATTTTCTCATAGGGAACCTGGAGCTAAGAAAATTCAGATCCACCAAATTGAGATCTACAAATATTGTGGGATAATAGTGGGGATAGAATGGTTGCAAGGTGAATCGGGTGGTATGCCACCATTTCCCAAGAACTTGATTGTTGATCATAGGGACTAATGCAGTTTATACAGTTTATACAGCACCCAGGTGATCATTGCTTGCCTATGCTTCTCCTACTGTTAGAATCTGGTTGGTGGTTTGGAACTTTTTTTGTTTTTCCATATATTGGGAATTTCATCATGCCAACTGACCATATTTTTCAGAGGGGTAGGTCAACCACCAACCAGGAATTCTTAGATTTTCTGGAGCCCAATGTGTCTTCACAGATTTCATTGGCTGGGAGGTGGTGCGATGCCTCCTCAGTGCAAATGTGCTGGTGGACGCTTGGATATTGACCCCGGACCTTTACGGGGGGACCGGGGAGACCCGAACATGGTGTCCCAGGCTGGAATCGGTCATCACACATGGCATGTGTAATTCCCCTATAAACGGAGGTTTAGCGGGACAACAACATGATATGAATGCCAGATTGTCCATAGCAATGTTTGATTACATATACTATACATATCCATATAAATGATATATATATATAGTATATGATATATATATAGAGTATATGATATATATATATATATATTTATTTATTACTATTGCTTTATGTATATGTATATCACATATTATATATATATATATATATTTGTATATCATAACTCGCTATCTATCTCTCTCTCTCTATATATATATGTATATAAACTAACAAACATTTCACAGCTGGAGGCACCACCTTGGCTCACCAGCACTCTTCAGACTCTGAAGTCGGTTCGCGCCACAGGATCAGCGTGACAAGAAGGGCTGCAGCCCACTGATGTTGGCAGCGATGAATGGCTCCTTTGAGGCTTCGTGCGATCCCGATGCTACTACTGTAGCTGCTAGTTCTGGTTCGAACTGCCCTTCAGTGACTTTGGACTGTTACGCTAGTATGCTGTTATACTCTTTATCTTCTTCTGTGACCAACATGTGTGAGAATTTGTTGTTTCCACCAAACTGTGGGTAGAAGGAAAAAGTGCATCGCTGCACCAATCATCACCATCTACACTGCAAGCTGGAAGGTATGCCCTTGCCTACTTTGAAAGCCCCTCAGTGGCTCAAGACATGTTGACTTGAGATGATTTGAGGCCAAGTTCAATTGGTACCCTATAGGAATCGAATGCTGGGACGCGCCAATGTGAGATGTGAGGAAAGTCAAGTGCATCATGGACATAATTGTACGAGCCTGCTCCGCTTATTTACCAGAGCTATATTCATGCTTTCCAACAGCAAATCAGTTGCATACCTCTACCACACCCCATGTCGGATCAATCTTTAGTTGGGCTATAACAAGCAACGCGGTGATACCGCAGCTATAGTGCGTGGTTTCACCATGTTTCGCCCAATTATAAGCTAAGATTCAGTACCCTTGCAACTTGACGGATGTGTTTTGCACAAATCACAAACATCCACAGGGTGGTGCCCACGAGTTATAAGTTGGCCAACGAGATTGGCTCTCGATTTACACACACACACATACTGGTACTATGATATAATTTACTTAGACCCTAGGGATCCTATAGTTATAAACCAACATTGGCTGACTATGGCACCACCTTGCACAAGTTTATTTTGAAGCCTAGATCCTGTGGTCATGGTTTCTGCTGGCGCTGGTCAAACAGTGCTTCTCCGAAGTGATGGTCGTGCCGTTGCTTGCGGAAGTAACCAGGGTGGACGCTGTGAACTTCCGCCTTTAGGTCCAGGAATGTCCTACTCCCAGGTGGCGGCCGGTGACGATCATACCTTGCTCCTTCGAAGTGATGGCAGCGTTGTCACTTGCGGAAGAAATGAGGTTGGGCAATGCAATGCTCCACCTTTGGCAGAGGGACTGCGATACACCCAGGTGTCTGCGGGATGTCATCAGAGTGTTCTCCTACGAAGTGATGGCAGTGCGGTCGGGTGTGGACTGAAGCAAGGCAACATTCCACCATTGGAGGCGGGACTGGTCTATACCCAGGTTTCTGCAGGTGGGGATCACACCGTGCTTCTCCGAAGCGATGGCAATGCTGTTGCTTGTGGAAAAAATTGTTGTGGTCAATGCAACATTCCACCTTTAGATGAGAAAATTATGTACACAGAGGTTTCTGCTGGTGGCAAGCACACGATTCTTCTCCGAAGTGACGGGAGTGTTGCCACTTGCGGGAATAATGATGCTGGACAATGTGACATTCCACCATTGGAGGGTGGAATGTCATATACTCAGGTTTCTGCAGGAACATGTCACACAGTGCTGCTGCGAAGTGACGGCAGTGCTGTTGCTTGCGGAATGGCTGCCTTCGGGCAATGCGACATTCCACCTTTGGAAGAAGGAATCTCATACACCCATGTTCCCGGGGCAGATAAAAGCCATGCATTTCGATGTTTTTTGTGTTTCTTTTTGAATATGGAACGATACATCCAACCCCAAATCTTGGGGCTTGAAGTATCAGTCCATATTTTTCCCAGAAGAACTGAACAGTCAACTTGCCTTAGCAGGTCAGCACCAAACAACCCAGGTTTCTGCAGGCGAAACCCATACTGCGCTTCTCCGCAGTGATGGAAGTGCCGTTGCTTGCGGATGTAGTATTGTCGGTTGCCATGAAGGACACTGTGACATTCCCCCTCTGAGTCTTGGCGAGCGCTATATTCACCATGTGTCACTTGACAGCAATCGTGTTTTGCAATTGGAATTTCTTTGTGAAGATGATGCACTCACGCTGATTTGCTCAAATCTGGCTGGGGAAGAGGAATTGCACATGACTGTGCATGGGTCTGATCTGGCTTGGGAAACTCACAAACGCATTGCGCGTGAAATGAAGCTTGACCTCCAAACTCTGCGATTGACTTTGCCTGATGGACAGCTCTTGCACCACTATTGTCGTGCAAATCCAGTGGCGACAGTGGCAGATATCAGCGAACATAGTAACGTTGGCACAAAGTTGCTGCCCAACGGCTAAGTGTGAGAAAGTCATCTTGCACCGGGATGATCCCTGAAACTAGGAGATGGCCTGTGACTGGAAAGGATGTATTTAATATAGTACATTTCAAGATTTTCGGACGTTTTGGGCTTATAGCATTATTGTGGTTTTTCAATCATCTATCATCTACTACTCGTAATACAAAGGATAATCCTAATACCCAAATGTTTTTTGCTAAGAGGCATGGCAAGGATCAATGCAAATCCATCATGATTATCATGCGTGAATAGAGTGCCTCTTCCGCATGGTGATTTCCACTGTCATGTTGGAGGGACAGGCAGTATATAAAGGTTCATTGCCATGCTGGTTTTCCATGAGAGGAGCCCACCTTCTGAGTTTGACTGACAAAGGGGCATGTGTTTGCACATAATATATATATATATATATACACACACGCAGTATTGCGATGTATAGCATATATATATATAGTATCCAATATGTATATATATATATATTGGATATGGTCATATGTATATATATATAAATATGTACATAATATATATATATTAATATATATATATATATTAATATATATATATTATATTAATATATATATATATTATATTAATATATATATATTATATTAATATATATATATATATATATTATATTAATATATATATATATATATATTATATATATATTAGGTGATTCAGATGTGCATGCGTACATGTGTATATATATATATAATGTGAGATATATTTAGGTATACTGAAATAAGTAATAATAATACCAATAATAATAATCACCAATAATAGTAATCAATAGTAATAATTTGAAATAATAATTAATAATGATAATGATAATAATATTTTTATTTATATGTATAAAACATACACATATGTTCCTGTCCTCAAACCCAATGCACCACTTCGAGCAGGCCTTTGAAGCGCTGCTGCCGCTCTCCCAGCACTTGGTCAACGACAGGGACTCAGAGGGCTTCACCGCCACTTGGGCAGAATTTTAGAAAAATTTAACCTCTGGTAAATTAACATAGACCCTGAAAATCACCAATTTTTAATGGAAACTAATCTTCCAACCCCTATCTGGCAGGGTCTATTTTAATTTACTGGAGGGTAACCAGCAAATATGTGAAATTCATGGGGATTTCATTTGATTTTCTGGGTACTTCATGGGATTTCATGGGATTTTGGGGGATAGAACATGGTGAAAAAAGGGGACTTCAATGGGATTTAGTATGAATGAGTGGGGAACTTCATTACCAAATGTGGGATTCAATCACCCAATATAGCAGATTTAGTCGTATATGGTCACTATGGTCCGTATAGATCATGCGCTTGGGTATATTAACAGCTATCATGGGGGTATTATCGTTGTATCATAGAAATATGGATAGTGGAAGATATCAAAACCAAAAACAGGGACGACACAACTAGGTCACTAGGTCAACCTTGGATGGGGTAATTACTTTAGTACTTTATATTGTGCTATAAATGTGGATGTGTATACTAATCAGCTAGAAACATGTGTAGGGTATCTAAGATTGGCCATTAACATTGGAATTTAACATAGTTTAACTACCCCTCCCAAAGGTGATACCTGCAAAATTAAAGGTCTCGTTAACCACCAACATCCACTAATGTTGAGTTTTTTTGAATATATCGCTAGTTTCACTTGCATCAGCAGAAACAGCCCGCATGTATGCAGACCTTGAATCACAGATCACTGCTCCTGGGTTAGTGAGGCTCATTTGCTGTTTGTGAGTCAATGGTTCATGATTGGTTCCATGGGATCAGGTTTTGGGTTGTGCATCATAAATTATGTCCATAAAATATCGGTAAAATCATAGCGACCTCAGCACAAGGTCACTCCTGGATGATTCTGCTAGATTCACCACGGGGTAATGGTTTCACCAAACAACAAGGGGACCATATACTCTTGGTAGTTTTAGTCACATCGGTTGACGGTTGATGCAACGATTGAACCATAAACGGGAACCATCTCGAAACCAGACCTTTTGAGTGGAACCAGACGTCAATGTATCAATGGGGGTTTGCTCAAATAGTTGGGATAAAAACATTGAACATTCAATGGTGACCAAGTCAGACTAGTTGGTGGTTTCATTCCTGTTGGTCTAGCCAACACATGCATGGTGAGGATACATCAAAAATGCGTTTTTGTCACTCGCAGAATGCACCAATTAGATGGGTCAATATGGGTTATATATGTTTTTTTTTTGTTGTCTGAAAATAGGGATACCCTGGTTCCACCCAATTCCAATGGATCATGATGTTTCCCTATCAAACGGCAATGGCCATTGGGGGATATCCTGCCATCCCCACAGCTTTGCATGGCTCAAAATCACTGCAATCAGTGAATTCAATGTTTTTAGATTGGTCATGTTTGACGTTCGTTACGTTCGATGCCGGATGGATGTTTTGGCCTATCGCCGGCTAAATTTGTGGAACTCATGTCTACTGAAGATCGTATTTCAAGGCCGATGCAATAGTTTTTGGATGTGATTGGCGAAATCAATCGTGACAGAATGGTAGTGAAAAGTGCTTTACGCATCAACTTCTGACTCAGATCCATTGTGCTACGCGGCGATGCCCAAGTTGTTTCAGCCTTACCCCTCCGACCATCGACTTTGCCATGCGCTGAAGCAAGAAGATCTTGACCAACTCCGTGAGTGTAGATAGTGACTGTTGACGATTGGATGATGGTTAAAAAATGTATATGACATGAACATTGGACATGCATAGAAACTTAAATTGAGGGTGAGATTCTATAGTATACCAAAATTTATCACACATGTGCATATCAGATAACAACAATGTGGTATCTCCATGTATATCCAAAGAAACGTCAAACGGAGCAGTCTGCACACCTCAGGTCCTAATGCGGCTCGCTGCGCGAGGACTTGCGACGACGGGCAGCGGAAGTGCAATGAATTTGGAGATTTCACCAGCAATCAAGACCAGAAAATCGTAAAATAAACATGAAAAAATGTAGTAGCTATTATTAGCTATTCATATATTGGAAATAAATATATATATATATATATATATTTACATTAAATTGATCATATCTATCATTAACAGCTGGATTTTCAACTATTTTCGGAGTACCATATCATATCAACTAGTCTGGAATTAGTATTGTGAATAGTGGATTGATCATTTGATAAACCGGAAATTAGACAAAGACTGGATTATGTTTTTGTTTTTGGCGTGAACTGGTACTACCCCTGCTACCATGGAGATAAAATTTCCTAAAGCTTACACATCGGAAAGAGAACTGCCTTACGAACCAGGGGGAAGCATTGCTAAACTCAATTGACCAGCCATCAGTGGTTAGGTTTGATACCGTCACCAAGAATTGAAGGTTTGATCATTTATATAATCATAGTTTAATATAGTTTAATTGAGCAGGGTTGGATTCTCTGAGACTTGGATGGGGAAAAAAACTGGGGCATGGGACCAGCCCAACCATAATTGGTGATCATATTTTTGCAGGAACCCACATTTTTTTTTTTTGTTGCTGAACCATGATGTTATGCCTTCAAGTTGTAGACATAGAAAGTACTGGTGACAGTCATAACAAAAGCGAGCAGAATAGTGATGCTGCTGTCTCGAGACTTATGACAACAATATACAAAATGCTACTATTACCACAAGGCCCCTACATGATTATAAACCAATGATAGTTGTTTGTTTCTAGCCTGGAAAAACCTCAATGACCGCGATAGGTTTTTCTCTATCCTCTTTCTCAGTGGATTGGCCAGGAGCTACTAAAGGTCTGATGGCCCATGCCTGTTTGCAATTGTTACGCATGGAGATCCTTGACTCCAACGGGTGAAGTTCCAGACCAGAGGGAAGTAATGCTTGGGGCGCAGTTGGGGTGATCATATTAATAATGTGTTTATATACATATATATATGTAGCACCTGTAGCCTATAGCCATGGAGATAACCCCAAGCATCGAACCATAACTTCACATATCTTTGGATATACCCCCATAACTTTAGCAAATAGCTATGGTTAATAGTAACCCCAGAACTTTGGAGATAACACCAAAAAAGCTATGGTTATCTATCCAGCTACTGCTCAAAATCCCCAATCATCAACCAACAGGGCTCACCAGAAGGGCGGACTGGATCCAGCATGATGAAGACGGCTAAATAAATAAACTCAACCTGAGTGGCTTCGATCAACGGTGCAATAAAGAGGGTCTACTCTCAGCCTTGGTTTGTTTTTTGAGTGCATCTGACTTTATAAGCAATTTATAGGTGATAGGGATCTTATAGGGATATTAAAGAGATGTTATAGGTATTTAAAGTAATTTTAAACTTTGAAAAACATCTTCTATATGTTTCCCTCCAAAGGGAACGACGGTCCCCAACTGAATTTGGAAGATTCTGGGAAAATCAACAAACCCACTGGGTCAAGAATCCATTGTCCTTATTGAAACTGCCATTTCCTGGTAGTATACTTAGAATACCCTGTACTTGGACAACAAACCCGTAGCCGGTGTAGCTTTCTGCCTTGGGTCAGCACCGTGGAAACATGTTAAGGTCAGGTGTGGACATCGATGCGCAGAACGCAGAGGGAAGACGCTTGGACGGCTTGGAGTCTGCAGTGAAGTTTGGATTAATTACTATGGTGCTACCATTGTAATGTGGATAAATCGTATATATTGATGTCTCAAAAATCACCAACAATCTATTATGTGTATATTTCCCGATTTAATATAATGTGGATATAAATCTGGATAAATCCACTGTCTAGCTGGGAAACTATTGATGCTTCATGGATTTGCTGAAGATGATTTGGCTTATTTTCCCAATGAGAAATCCACTACTTGGGAATCTATTCGGGGAACATGCGTTAAATTAATATATATTAAGTTATATTACATTATTTCTTACCAGCTATTTTTCCATTGTAGAATTGGTTGATGGTCTCAAGTTTTTTCTCAAAAAAACTCAACCAGTGACCTGAAATGATCCCAGGAGATTTCACTGGATTAAGCCACCATGTGTGGATTTGACACGACTTAACAATGAACATATATATATATGCTGGTTGGTGGTTTGGAACATGAATTTTATGACTTTCCATATATTGGGAATTGCGTCATCCCAACTGACGAAGTCATATTTTTCAGAAGGGGTAGGTCAACCACCAACCAGAACATATATATATATATATAACCAGTTGATGCAGGAAGGCCCTGGCTTCTGACCGAATTCAGCAGATCCAGAGGGTAATTCCAACTGTAAACTCACTTCCCATTCTGGGCCATGTCTCAGCCTGGAGGTACAGCATTGATGTTGGCCAGGAACTCAGTTCTGGAAAAAAAAGGGTTGAAGTCAACAAACAGAGGGTCAAGCAGCAAAAAATATGTCTCAACCAACAGTCAACAAACATGATGATTTACCAACATTTTCCCCAGGTATCTGGTAAATCTGCGGTGTTGGGAGCAACCTTGTATCATCTGGTGACTGTTGGTGAAAGATGCTGCTAAGACGCTTATGTTTATATTTTGTTTTTCAGGCAGTGTTTGGACGTGCTGATCATCCCACTAAATCTAACCAAAAGGCGTCGCTTGGCCATGGTCAAAGCATGCGATTATATAATGGCTTATGGTCATTCTTAGTCTTAGTCATCCGTCCTACCGTGGGAATTCTTGTGGGTGTCATAGGTATAAACTAATCCCTAAAAATGGATTGATGACATTCCCCCAATGTGGGTATTCTTCATCCAGCGATCATAGCACATCTCCGGTTGATTAAATCAGGATTCTCAACCACCAAAAGCTGCTTGAATAACAAGTTGGTGAAAACTGTCCATGTTAGGTCGGGAAAACAAAGGGAAAACAAGAACACATTGAGTTAAAATCACGTGTGTTCAATGATTTAATCTCATTCTTGATGGTTACATCCCAAGTTTATCCTGATGAAATCCAATCTTTTTGGATGATTTTGCATCTTTTTGCTGATTCAATCACCACGTTTTATGTATCCTATCAACTATCAACCTATCAATTCAGTCATCATGACATGATGATTGAATCACATCAAATATCCATAAATCTACATGTTTTGTTTGCTTTACCTATCAGTCCGTGGCACGTGGTGCTTCGCTTCGTAAACCTCACCCTGGTAACGAGGCCATCGGCAATGGATGCGTTCCCAGTGCAGAAGACCTTCTGGTTGCCTGGCGCAGGGTTTGATCAATACGGTTGTCTCTTGGGAAACGAAGTGAATAACTGGTTGGTTGGTACACTATATATATATACACATATACATATACTAAATGAACATATTTTGTCAAGTTAAGCCAAGCATGTTATATATGTACATAAGCTTTATATATGTGTGTACACATATTTATACATTTATAATTATATATATACACATGTGTGTGTGTTTAGGTTTCTGTTAATTCGGGTATGCTCTGCATATATATATATACATACTTATATATATGTGTTAATATACTGCAATTGTCGAACTGAATATGTGGTTGGTGCTGTGGGCTGTGAACGGTTTTTCTCAAGTGTTCCAGCTGTTTCTTTGATGATCTCGGGGCGATGGATCAGCGTGGAGTGAGTAGAATATTTGGGGTGAGAACCAGCAACTGTAAAACCAATAAAGAACTGGTCATGCTATCAACAAACATCTTTTCAGCATCAAACAGGATGGTAGGTCCAATGAATTTTGACAGCAATAGAGAGCGACAGGAGTGTACAGAACTCACAAACAGAAGCCAATCAAACAATACGGAGGATAGTATACTATGGCATAGGGTAGCATAAGATAGTTTAGTACAGCACAGTAGAGTAAAGTGCAGTGAAGTATAATACTGTATTGCGTACAGGCCAGTATAATTTGCAATAGTGCAGTATAGCGCAGTGTGTCCTGTACAGCAAAGTATATCGTACAGTATAGTACAGTTAAGTATAGTATACTATAGAATTAAGTATGCCCTATTATATAACATGTTTAACGAACTATACGATACACATATAATGAACATCATTCAAAGCTCTGTATACCGTAGATTTTGCTTCTTAACATCATGTATTAAGATATACGACCATTTGCCAAACATAGTTGACATAAATTTTGTACCAGTTGCTGATAATTAGTGTGCACCTAGTGGTTTTTCCTCTTCGTTATGAGGTGGCACGCAACTATATTCACCAATGCTGCAAGGCAGCGCTAGCAAACTTGCTCAGTTTGCGCTAGTTTTTTTCAGTGCAAAGGATTTTTTTGATGTGTTCCTGACTGCTTGTTCTTTCAACATGAAGAAAAGTCAAGATTCTGAAAGATGCAGCACTTAGCTCCTTAAACCTAAGGATGTCTTAGTGAATTTCTGTGCTACTCAACAACTTTTTTATATTTTTGAGGTTACGGCTCGATTTGCCAATTTGTACGTAATTTTACCCGCTAGATCCCCGCTAGAAATGCGCTGGCAAAAGTGTCAAAAAGCGGCTTTGGCGGACCCGTTACCCAGTCGCCACCAGAGAACTTGTAGTTTATCCTGTCTGCTTGACAAAAGCAGCAGTGACAGCAAAGGCAACGACGAGCCCTGCAGCAGATGAAAACATATGCCAGTTCCACCACTAATAACTAGCAGCGGCACCCACTTCATATAATATAGGCGTGCGTTAGCATTTACTGCAGGTTTTAGCTACTGCTTAAACAAAATGCAGGGTTTCAGACTATTTAGACAAATCATAGTTTTAAAGACCAAACAAGAACCGGCACGCAAGGAATTCCCGTCATATATCATTATTTTTTATGTACTATATAAATATATATAATTATATTATACATTTCCTGAAGTAGATAGAATACGGGATATTGAAATATATACACAGTTTAGTTATTGTTTTTTCAATCGTTTTTCAAATTGTCCATATTATATATATATACTCCAGGATGACTATACATATACTGCATATAGCCAAGACTTAACATGAGTGTAACATTAAGTATGGCTACTATATCGACCGAGAAGCCAAAACATTGTACTCTTATAATATATACGTACCATAATTAAGTACTATTATGTACTATTGTAAGTACAATAAGTAATTAGTACTATTAATATGCTACACTACTATAGTAATATATAGTAATATCAACATACTACTTGAGTACTATTCACAATACTACAGCTACAAGTACCAATTAAGTACTTACAACATAAGTATTATATACTATAATCATTAAGTACTACATTCCTATACGCTACAATAATTATTTTGCTACAATTTCTACTCCGTAGTAGCCGCAGTAGATATACCAGCCATCGGATCATCCCAGGCCTGGGGTGCCAGCACCACGCCCCACGACCTTCGCGGTGAAACGGCCTGGACGCTGGCGTCGCGCTGTCGCCCGGCGGCCTTTCGACACTTCCGTGGCTCGGCGCCGAAACGGGCCGAAACGGGGGACATGCAAAAAGGAGAAGAAGCAACGTTAACCCATCATTACTCATGAATATCCCATTATTGTTCATTAGTATCTCATTGTTACATCCCACTCTTCATCATTGTTGTTACTTAAACCTATCAATTCCCCGCTTCATTACGTCCGTGTGAAAAATCACCTCAGGCAGCTTACTACCCCGCGAAGAGCCTGCAGCGGGTGCCCCGCTGCTTTTCGATGGTCTGCTGGTGTTGCCGGTGGAACGTGCGAACCGAACGTTGCTGGCAGGTGGCTGGGTCGGTACTGACCTCCAGGGTTCATGGGCCCGGGGATTCAATACACACTCCGGTAATCAAACGTAGCAATAGGACATTCCCCATAATAAACTTAGGTCTTGATGGGAAAATCATCTATACTAATCTACACATATAAATGCGGAGTTTCCAGCTAGCCATGTTCAATTAGAGGAGGTCTTTAGTAGAGATTGTATGCTTTGGGGAATCATCCTCGGGATGATCCTGGTGACTGCTATAATGCCCGGAAACAAACATGGCAATGGAAGAAGTTGTTATACAATGGGACAGCTGTCTATAAATGGACGATTTTTCAGCTAGCCATGTTTGATAACCAGAGGTAGGTATATAAGATGAATATGTATATATATACACATAAAGTCTATATACGTATATATATATATATATAAAGTATATATATATAATTATGTGTTTCATATACATATAGGGATCATATTCAGCTCTTTAAGTACTATATACCCATTTTAAATGTCAACTGTCAACTGTCATCCCGTTTCGGGCGTGACCTGGTGATGTGAGGGATGTATCCATGTGGAAGGCGTTTGGGCCCTATCTCAATGAGGAACATGCTGAGAATCGATTGGAATGTCCCCCGGCATGTTCAGACAAACCCCATATACTGTCACTGTATGTCATGTATTGTAAGTTCCAATAATAGCACCTCATCATACGTTGCATGACCTTGCGTGTCAATAGACGATCCAGCATGTTCGCCTCAGACCTGGAAGCAAGAAGGGGAGAGAAGAACAGCAAAAACGCTGCTGACCAGCAACAAAACCTGCTGACCAGCAGGAATGAAAACAATGCTGAACAGCATTGCTCAACGTTGCTGCTGTCCAGCAGCAAAAACGTTGCTGACCAGCAACAAAA
>Ga0126342_10013728_pt1 | contig 14322 bp, 18 predicted proteins | sample Cyp1metagenome_FD_92528 | JGI IMG/M metagenome (GOLD analysis project Ga0126342, IMG submission 92528) | Coral microbial communities from Lord Howe Island, Old Settlement Bay, Australia - Cyphastrea 1 metagenome | ecosystem: Host-associated > Invertebrates > Cnidaria > Coral ...
GGAGGTTACGGGATACTCAGATTCTAGCTTGGCTACGGGATACTCAGATTCTAGCTTGGTTACGGAATACTTAGATTCCAGAGATTCTAGACTCAGATTCTAGCTTGGTTATGGGAGGTTACGGGCGGTTACGGGATAGTCAGATTCTATCTTGGCTACGGGATACTCAGATTCTAGCTTGGTTACGGAATACTCAGAGTCCAGAGATTCTAGACTCAGATTCTAGCTCGGTTACGGGAGGTTACGGGAGGTTACGGGATACTCAGATTCTAGCTTGGCTACGGGATACTCAGATTCTAGCTTGGTTACGGAATACTTAGATTCCAGAGATTCTAGACTCAGATTCTAGATTGGTTACGGGAGGTTACGGGAAGTTACGGGATAGTCGGATTCTAGAGATTCTAGGCTCAGATTGCTCAGATTTTAGCATGGTTACGGGATACTCAGATTCTAGAGATTTTAGACTCAGATTCTTGATTGGTTACGGGACAATCAGATTCTAGAGACTCTAGACAATCTAGACTAAGATTCTAGCTTGGTAACGGGAGGTTACGGGTGGTTACGGGATACTCAGATGCAAGGGATTCTAGCCTCAGATTCTAGCTTGGTTACGGGATACTCACATTCTAAAGATTCGACAGTTAGATTCTAGCTAGGTTACGGGAGGTTACAGGAGGTCACGGGGTACTCAGATTCTAGAGATTTTAGACTCAGATTCTAGCTTGGTTACGGGATAGTCAGATTCTAGAGATTCCAGACTAAGATTCTAGCTTCGTTACGGGATACCCGGATTCTAGAGATTCTAGACTCAGATTCTAGCTTGGTACTGTGAGGTTACGGGAGGTTACGGCATACTCGGATTCTAGCTTGGTTACGGGAGGTTACGGGAGGTTACGGGAGACTCAGATTCTAGCTTGGTTACGGCAGGTTACGGGATACTCAGCTTCTAGAGATTCTAGACTCGGATTTTAGCTTGGTAACGGGATACTCAGATTCGAGCTTGGTTTCGGGACATTCAGATTCTAGAGATGATAGACTGAGATTCTAGCTTGGTTGCGGGAGGTTACGGGAGGTTACGGGAGGTTACGGGATATTCAGATTCTAGAGATTCTAGACTCAGATTCTAGCTTGGTTACGGGATATATCGATTCTAGCCAGCAGGTGTTGATCTTGCAGCTCGCCCGCTTTGCCTATTGCAAAGATATGGGCGTGTTCATCACTCAGCTCTATTAGCTAGAATCGAATGGCGAACGCAAGCAAAATTATAAAGTGTTCTTTGCTTTTCTGTCAAGGCAGAAGAAAGAGAGGGCTATCCAGTCTTGCGCTTGGTTTCTGATGGCTGTGACTTTGGCAGTGAACCATGCTTGCCAGCGAGCCAGAAATCCGCAGGCTACCCCTTGCGTTGGATGTTGATCCGTGGATGGCAAGGGGTTGCGAGGGCGCCCGCTACTCGCTGGCATCTGCTGGGCTCTCGGCCCGTTCTTGTCCGGCAAAACTGCAGACTACGTATTTTGCCCTTCAGGTTGTGAGCCATCATGGCCCAGTTCCAGATGCTGGTCACTACTCAAGCACGGTCTTGGTGGACACAAATTGGTACACTTTCAATGATGACGTGGTGGGGCGGCCTGACCGTCAACCCATGTCCAGAAGAGTGAAACTCCTATATCTTTAGTAAAGCTCAGGTCACAAGAACTGAAGCGCCAACGCACGGCGACGAGGCCAGATGCCCCTGTGGGACGCAGCACAGGTTTGATACATCACGCGGTCGATTAGGCTTACATACTGTTCTACGTCCGCGAGCCTGCTCAGGCAAGCTGTGTGTTTCGTTGTGTCATGTTTTTCAGACTATGTCAAGCTAAAACGGCTGTCATTGTTTCATTTTTCGCATGGTAACTCTGGGGAGTGATGACTTTCCATCTTGAACAGTTTGCATTGTTGCGAGTGCATTGTGTGAGGTGTCACTGTCGCCCGAGAAGGAAAAGCCTCGGATGTTGGAGTACGACCAGGCGGTGGTCTGTTTGATAGGATGTGCCGAGCTGTGATCTGAGAAAAAAAACGTTCCACATAAATAGGTTCTCTTACGAGCGGGGCGTGAGCTACTAGCCCCTTGTAAGAAGTTTGTAGTGCGAAAGCCTTCCGGGCTATGTTGGAAAAGGCTTGCGTCACGTTTAGGCATATTGTGTTTTCCGCGGAAGTTGCGTGAAATTTGGATATTATGAATCATTGGTTGTATGCATTACAGCTTGTTAAGGGCCACCACCTCCTTCTGCGCCGGGGTCGAGCAGGGGTATGGAACCGAACCATAAATAGCAGCCAAGCTTGCGAAACGAAGCGAGATACCATGGTTTTCAAGCACATCCTTGGACTTGCCGCTGGTATAGCCAAAAAATGCTTTCTGAAGTCTCGAGAAACAATCCTCAAGTGCCGCAGCCAGCTGCAGCAGGGGAAGCGTTGCGAGAGCCAAACACCAAGGCCATTGGTTTTGTTTCTTTTCCTCTGATGCGATCCTGCTGCTGGCTGAATTTTTCGGCTCGCGGTGGAGCTGGCAATGCTTCCTTCCAACACAAAATCCGGCTGTCCGCGGACTGGTTTGAACGCTTGCAATACAAAGTTTGGCTGCTGGGCATTGTTTTGAAGGCTTCAATGTTTCGAACAGACGGACTACAGCTGTCCGAGGAATGGTGTCGACACTTCCACTAAAAATTTTCGGCTCTCCGAGGAATGATTAGACAGCCGCCAAGTAAGACTCCCGGCCAATGCAGACTTCATTTTTTTTCGAGCTATAGTTTGCAAATTTACACCGCTGACGCTCTCAAAAACAGGGAACTGGAGAGTTCCAGCAAGTGTGTATGTGGAAATAGAATGGGATCACGAGCTCCAGCGGGAGTGTCTTTTTCGAAATGAAGCGGGCTTGCATTTGGATTTAGAGTGGAATGGCCAGTGGAATGGAGCTCCAGTGAGCTTGTATTTCAATATAGAGTGAACTGTCTTTTCTTGTTTCTCCAAATTAGACAATTGCAAGTTACGAATTAATTTGATAGTTTGTTTCCTCTGTTACTGGCTCAACGTGTTCCGTGGGTGCTTATTTTCCATTTTGTCGTGGTGATTGTGGTTCCTTCTCGCTTTTCTGTCTCAAGGATGCGTGCCGTCAAAGAGCCGAGAGGCAGCAGCGCGAGGTCCTGAGAATAATTCGGATGTTGAGAAGACCTGGGAGGGAGAGAGAAAGAGGGGTTGTTGTCGTGAGGTTTGTTTGAAGAGCAGCTCAAAGTAGCTGTGGAGAGACAGCGAGAGCGTGGGGAGGACATTGCATCAGAGCAGTTGAGTGCTGCTAGACTCCTTTTTTTTTTTGGTCGAGTCTAGGCTAATATTCATGCAGGATATGCGTATGCGAACAGAGGAAAACCTGCAGCGTGGGCCTCTTAGATTTTATCCTCGCACGGAGCCCGGCCATGGTCAGGATGTATGTTAGCTATCTGGCATTTTTTTTTGTAACTGCTTCGACATTAACTATGCCTGAAGCGAGGTTGGCACGAGAGAGCTGCCCAGAGGTTGCTGGAATGCGCAGAGGAAGTAGAGCAGACAATGTTGCACCGAAATCAGCAGTGGTGTGTGAGATGTCGTACTTACTCTAGGACGAACGGATGTCAAGAGAGGAACGACAGCAAAGTCTGGTCCTCAAACTACGTTAGCATGGGATGAGCAGCTTCGGAACGATTGCTTCTTCTGCATAGAGAGATATCATTTATGGACACGACTCGATTTAGTACGAGAGTATCGATGGTGTATGAGCCTATGTATGACATGGGGAAAGATGGCTTGAGGATATGTGGCGGCGTTGCGAGACGCCGATGCGAAGTTATCGAGGATCCTAGAGGACATGAGACGTCACGGGGCACCTTTTTTGTTGGACAACTCCACCTGCCCCTGCAGGAATTGCTACTGGAGCGAGAGGAGGCGCATGAGCGTGACGTGCTTAGTGTGTAGTTGATGCCCCGAAAGTGTTTGGCCAGAGTGTTGGCACGAACCGAACGAAAGGCTGTTGACCGCTCATCTGTAGCCAAAAGGAACCATTGGAATGCATTGATTTTGTGAGGTTACACGATGCCACAAAAAACCGGAGAATTTGTACTGAAACAATTGGAGGAGGAGACCGATCAGCTGAGCGCAACTGAATTGCTTAGCATATTCTGTGCATCGTTTTTAACATTTTATGACCGACATGTGTTGTGTTTCAGCTCACACGTTTTGTGCCTCCCTTGACAAGAGGATGCGCAAAGACGAAGAGACTCGCATCTGGCAATACAGCCTGCAATGCGTGAGCCTCTGTGATCGCTGAGAATAACTTCCCTAACGGAACATCTTATTCCTGATGATATGCCAGTAGTACCCGCACGAGATGGGGTGGGAGTTGCCGTAGGGTTATACTATCACAGTCAGACTTTCTCATCTATAAAACTTTCTCACCTATAAAGTCGCCAGGCAGGCTCCCTTGTGCATTTTAGTTGTCCAAGAACACGACCTATGCGCAACCGCGGTGCTAAGAAACGCTTTGCGTTCCAAAGCTTAGACTTCACCCTTCTAGGTCATGTGTTCAGGTATCCTCACCCATACACATCGCATGCAACAGTCATGCAGCCATCATAATACAATACGTTTTCCAGCATGACGTGGCTAGCTCGCAGCTCTTATAGCGCATGGCAACAAAGCGTGACAACAATCATGCAGTTGTTACACGGCGCTCTGCAAGCGCACTTTCCAAGACACCTTTTAACTGCCCATCACCATTTGTTGCAGAATACCAACGGAGAATGCGGACCAATGCAATCATCCTTCCTTTGGTCTGTCTGTGTCTGCGCGTGTCCGAAACATCCGAATAGATGGAAAACCACTGCGTTGTTTTTTCCTTGGCTTCTCTCGTTGTACTTATTCATCGTGATGTCGTGGTTTTACTTTTACGGTCTCAGGGGGATGGAGAAGACATCTTGGCTATGGCGATGGTACCATTTTGATACTTTCTCGAGTCGTTTCACTGACCCATTCCTTGTTATAGGTGTAACTGCAGTGTTTTTGCATGTAAGATGCATTCCACAGCAGAATTCGTACTGATTGTTCTGAGAAAGTGTGCGTGTATGTATGACTGTGTGTGCATGTGTGCGACTGCTCTCTGGCGACAGCAGATGGTTGTGTTTGTGTGTCTGTCTGTCCGGCTGCGTGCCTGCCTTCCGGCCACGCCTGCCACGCAACCAACTCTAGGTCACCACGCCCGAGGTCACCACTACCCTCTGTCACCACTTGCTTTCTTTCCTTTGTCACCACATCTATTCGTCACCATCCTCTGTCATAGTCACCACCTCCCTTCCACTGTCCTAACACCAAGTCACAGAACACCTGCTCAAGTCGCTTTCCGAGTTGACATATGCGGGACTGCGAATCCGCGTTCCCGAGGGACAATTGCTTACAAGGGTTCAATGAGCACCTGGCACAGGCTCGGTGGCTAGTTCGATAGTTCAGCAGCCGTGTCATATGCAGTGCCGGAGAGCACCAGACAATGGAGTTATTGCTTTTTTTCTTGGCAATTGATGTTAGGTGGACGAAATCTATGACGCTTGCTTCGCGCAGTTCCAGAAGGTGTGCGTATGCTACTTTTTTCGATGTAGCAGGAAGACAAGAATGACCGTATGCCGTCCCATTGTGCCTCCTCACGTGACCGATGCAGCAGGATGTTGGCGCGCAGCCAGACATGGGCCGGTCCCCGAGGCGCACAGCACTTGGATGTTGTTCTAATTTAACTTTGCGTTCAGTGTGTGTAGTCTTGCGAGGTCTGTGGTGGCTGCAGAGCTTCGCAGGGACGGTGAGGCTGCAAAATTGCAAGCGCTGGCTCTGCTTTCACGCCTGCATGTCTTCCTTTGGTTGAGGCACTGGGTGTGGATATTGGAAAAGAGATGAGAAGCGAGGAGGCCATTGGGGGGTTTTTCTTATTCACCCTCACAGTTTGAAAAGGTCAGAAAATTTCCGAGCAGCCAAGTCTATTTGCCCTTTGGATTGTCCAGGTAGGGCACTGCTTATGTGAGGTTCCGCCAGACAAAAGTGAGCAAGAAACAGGTGAGAAGGCACCTGACGAGCCAAAGACATGTGAGGCGGCAAGGGGCCTGACTGTTGTCACTTTCAAGTTCATTCAACCAAGTCGACTTGAAGGCTGACAGGATCCTAGCGGACAATTTTGTTTGCGTTTTTGAACTTCCAGGTAGGGCACTTCTCATCTAGGTTCCAAAGAGAAAACGAAGAAAAGGAATGGAGGAGAAAGATAGGGATGAGGCTTGGGAGTATTGTATCCATTTATTGGCAGGCCTCCTTGCAGCGGTTGTTGCATGGTGTGGCCCACAATGCTTGAGCCGTGGAAGTGATGGAAGAATTGTGTTTCTTGTAGAGAAGCATGCTCCCAAGCAAAGAGCTAATGGCATCCCAGGGAATTGAGCATATCAGGGCCGCCAAAAAAGTTTGACTTCCTGCGGCCAAGCTTGGCTCATGTTGTCACCGCGGTCTCAGGAACCCCCGAAAGCGTTGGCGAAGACAAAGGGCGCGAGCACGGCCAAGGCAGGGCGATGGGAGCTTAGGAAACGTGAAACAATTGGGCCTTGGGGCCCGACTCCGCTTGGCTCACTCAAGAATCTCAGAGGACACATGGGGATTCATGAATTGAGATCTGCAGGCATACAGAATGGTAGGAATTTCGTGTCGCATGGTGTGGCCACAACTGTTGGGGCGTTTATGATTTTTCCAAGCAGCGAGCACATTGCATCTCAATGACTTTGGTATAATGGGGCCAAATGGTTACACTTCCTGCGGCCAAGCTTGGCGGATGTGTCACAACGGTATCAGGCAGCCCCAAAAGCCTTAGTGAAGAAGGCGGCCGCGAAGAAGGCCAAGGCAGGGCGACGGGAGCTGGAGAAACGTGGAAGACTTGGGGCTTGTTGCTCGACTCTGCTCTGCATTCGAGACCTAGGTCAAATCTTGGCCAGGAGGTTACGGGAAGGTTACGGGACGTTACGAGAGGTTACGGCAGTTTACGGGATACTCAGATTCGAGTTTGAGATATTCAGATTCTAGTCGGGTTCTAGTTTGAGATACTGCTAGCCTGAGAGGTTACGGGAGGGCACGGGAGGTACTCGGATTCTAGCTTGAGATAGCTTGAGATTTTGAGATTCTAGCTTCAAATACTTGGATTCTAGCTTGAGATACTCAGACTCTGGCTTGAGATACTTCTAGCGTGAGATGGCCGGCTATTGAACTTCCCTTCTGGCATCATTGGGAAATGGCCGTTTTGGGCCGAACCCTGGTCGGGAGGTTACGGGAAGGTGCCGGCAGGTTGCGGGAGGTTACGGGAGGTTACGGGCAGGTGACGGGAAGGTTATGGGAAGGTAATGGGAAGGTTACGGGAGGTATCGGGAGGTACTCAGATTCTAGCTTGAGATACTTCTTGCCTGAGATGGCCGGCTATTGATTTTCTCTTCCGGAATCATTGGGATGCGGCCCTCTCGGAGGCACATATCATTCGAAAAAATCATCGTTTTTCTTGATTTTCCTGACTCCTTCTCTTCCATCTCAGATTCTCTTCTAGTTACTCTTCTCTGTCTCGGCTTTTCATCCGAAGCTTGACTTCTAAACTACCAATTCGATTATGGCTCGTCCAACTTGGGGAACCCCAAAAAAACATGCGGAGGCGAAGCCCAAAGCCCAAGCGAAGCCAAAGGCCAAGACGGTGCTGCCACAGGTTCCACTCCAGTGCAGTTGCGGTGCCACAACTGACACCGCAACGTGGGGCAGATTCCGTTATTTCATACAGGGAGAAGAACGTGTTCCCGAGGGAGGAAAGTGTGCCTTATGTGCTAACTCAGTGCCTGGACTGCGTCTGATTTGAGGTATGGTCAACATTCCGGTTGGCGTTTTCCTCTTTTCTCTCTCCTCCTCTCCCTTCCCTTTCTTTTCTTCTTCCGTTCCCTCTTCCTGTCCTCTTCCGTTCCTCTTCCCGTCCTCTCTTTTCCTGTTCCATTCCTCTTCCTTGGCACTTTTTGGGCAAAACCATCTAAAAGCAGTACCCAAATTTTGGGAACCAAGCAAAAACACGGAGTGCCGACAGCAGCTCATGTGTTGAATGTTGTTGCTCGTGTTTTTCTTTGGAGGTCGGTTGCGAGCTAGAGAGGTTGTTACGACACACATCCGGTCTGAATTCCTGATTTCCGAGAATGTCTGGAGAACGCATTTCGGTTTGATTCTATACAGCCAAGGCACGGCGCACGAAGAGGAAAGACCAAAAGTGAAAAGAAAGTGACGGCAAAGAAAGTCACTCATCAATTGATTGTCCTGGCCGTGCACCCTGTTGACCTGTTGCAACGGAAACATCTTGGTAATTCATTCTGGACGACTGTGCTCTGTCGGATAAAGTCACTTGTTCTCCGGCTCCTTTTGGCTCTCATCTCATGCAAATCGTTGTGACTGATCCAGACCTATGGAGGAAAATAAATCCAAATTGCTTCGATGTCCAAAAAATCGCAAGGAACACGTATGCCAAATCAAGGTTCTGGAGAACAGCCATCTTACCCTTCTGAGACGCTGCACAATGGCCCTGCTGTAATCGCATGTCTGCCCCGGGCCTTCGGGGACGACTTTGTTTGGAAAGGCCTCCGCTTGGTGATGTTGGGGCCTGAGAGAGATAGAGAGAGAAGTCAGCACCCAGTCGCTTGCCACGAAAAGATGACAGACGGAGCCGGGATTGCTGCAATATTGGAAAATGACAGTGATGAGGCAAACTCCACGGTCCCTGACAACTCCCGTAACGTCGGTTTACACTGTGGAATCAAAGGCAGGTGTTCGCACTTTAGGTAGTGACAACCGTGTTCAAACCATTGCTAGAAGATGAGAGGACTGTTTGGGGGGGCCTCTGGCATCGCAAGGCCGATGTCATTGATTTGGATATGGACAATGATGCAGAGGAGGGACATGCAGCAAAGCGGCGACTGAAGCACTTGGATTCGTCATGTGGGATATGCTGCTCGCACTGATCTCCAGTTGCAGGACGTGAAGATGACAAGGAGCGTGCTTCGCCTGGTCCTCACTGCCGCCATGGTAGTCGTTGGGTGGGAGGACCTCGTAGTGTCCCACAAACCAGGTGGAGGGCTCTCTAGAATTTAGATTCGGTATGCCCTCAAGATCGAAGTGTCTATAACCCACCCCCTGTGGGATTCCCGTTGAAGGTTCTAAAAGCATCACCGCCAAGATTTTAGGAGCAAACATGTTGAGGCTAGGTCATTGTTTTGGAGTGCAGACAGAGGAACCAAGTCGCGACGAGGTCTCTGCACAAAGGTGCAAACCATGTTTGGAATTAGCATCCCTGGTTTTGGTTCATCAAGATTTCCATTCTCCAAACAACGTGGTTTCCGTGTCGCTTGGTGTGAAATTTTGAAAAATGGGAGCTAGAACGGTGTTGAGGAGCTGTAGCAATGTGCCATCTGTCAATAGGGTGTTGGAATTATGTCCGGCAACATCCGCAATTGAAAAAACACGCGCCGCCCCATTACGTCCAACCTCCCACACAATGCCAATGTTGTTTGGAAAGTGCAAATGCCAGGTCAAGTTGTGATGAGCAACCTGCAGTGATGGTTCTCTGTTTTTTTCACCCAACACCTCCATTCGTTAGATACCAACACTTTGGTTCAACCAGGCCGGTTGGAAAAAAGGACGCGGGTCTATCGTCATCTTCCCCAGGTTAGTGCGTGTCAAGTGCTTTTGGAGCTTGAAGGCAACCATTCTAGAATCCCAGGTGCTGACTGATGGCCAGCTATAAGCCAACTTAGCCGCTTAGCCGGTTTAGCCATCCTTTGACATCCCTTCTACATTCTACATCCTTTTGCACAATCTTTAGATACTAACACTTTTGGTTCAACCAAACCGCTTGGAAAGAAGGACGCGGGGACGCGGGTCTACAATCACCTTCCCCAGGTCAACGCGTGTCAAAATGCGTTTGGAGCTTGAAGGCCACCATTCTCGAACCCCATAGTTCTGACTGATGGACAGCTGCAGACCAACTTATCCGCTTAGCCATCCTTTGGCACCTCTTCTACATTCGACATCCTTCCACATTTTATAGCTTACAGGAACACGATCCCAGAATCTTACCGCTCCGTCGACTGTAAGGTTCTGGCATGCTCTCCGTGGAGAGATCTGTTTTTTTTGGAACTTGATTCTAGACCCCAAATTTGGGGTTCTAATTTGTCGGACAAGGGGGTTTGTTTCATATTGACGCCATGATTTGGTTCCAGTTCCTGGCAATGCTGCAAATAAGCGCCAGTGATGATGTGAGGTTGCAGGGACAATCTCATAAAGCAGAGAGAAATGCACGAGGACATGGTGTGGAATTGCTTTTTTGTGGAATTGCTGTTGCATATAGAGGTACGATAGTATGCGCACAGTTTCGGACCACGCGTCCATTCCTGTCAGCCTTGAGTCTTTTGCTTGACCAACGTTTTGGTTCGTTCCGTTTGCGTTCACCTGCTTCATCTGGTTAAAGTGTGTAGCAGCAGCAACACATAGAGTCGGCGGAGGTGTCACTGAAAGCAACGACAGATGTCCTGCCAGGAGTCGTGCATGCGTAGCGAGGAAAAAATGCAACGTGAGACTCCCAATTTTTGTGAAACAGATGAGGGGGGTGAGGAATTTCTCAAAATTGTGACACATATAGCATATGTTCAGGATCCCCGAAAACAGTCTTGCAGTGTTGAAACCTTTTGCCACGCTGAATTGATGTTTTCAGCCGTGATGCAAGGTTGGGTGGAGAATCAAATGCAAGTTGAAAGAGAGCTTGATGAGGTCATGCCAAGCACGACTGTAGCATTTTGCCTTGTGATGCAGCCCTCCGGGCACAATCAGGCGATGCGTATGGACATATCTGAAAGACAGCAGCGTGAGGGCCTGAAGTGACCAGCTGCCTCAAAATTATCGCCAGGGTTGGTTCGCTAAGATTGACCTTTTGTTGCCGGAATCTGTAGTTGAAACCTATGCGGCAAAATGTTTTATGCTGATTTGATACCTCTTAATTCTGAGAAAATGAGCTCCGGCGCCAGGTTGGATGGAGGGCGCAGCTCTTCAGCAACGTCAATGCAAGGAGGACAGGACTTTGGGAAGCAAGAGCTGGCCAAGAGAGAATTGTCTCGGCAGCGCGCCTTTAGTTTTGCAGGAGATGAATGCGGAACATGCGTACTGGCAGCAATGCAAGCGCCCTAAAGCCGAAGAGGGACAGCTTCCGGAGTGAACCCCTGAATGTGTGTGTTTTGGAATGAATGTCGAAAAAAGGTGAGGATAGATTGGAGTTTGTGTGACACTGCGAGGCTATGATGAGCAGATTCGCGCGATGCGTGACCATGTGCGAGAGAGCGAGGAGGACACGGAAACAGGAAGAAACCAGTTGGCTTGGAATAGCTTACCCTCTGGTAAACTAACATAAATTTGGAAAATCACATTTCTTTATGGGAAAATCCACTATACATGACCATTTTCAATAGCTATGTTAAATTGCCAGAGGGTATCCGTTTTTTTTATTGTGCTTCAGTGCAGGAGGTGAGTATGGAAAGGGCAGAAAAGTATCAACGTTCGCTGCTCATGCGATTGGAAACATGCAAGGCCATAAAGGATCCATTGCGACATGTAGCGAACAAGGCAAGCTGCACGTCGATATTGAGGGAGTGATTCAGCACTTTGAACAATTTATTGCAATAAACTCTGATGGTGGTTCGCAGATGACTGAGGCTGCGCGGAAATAATGAGGAGAGTCGCAGAAAGACAACTGGAGCTGAAGGAGTGCGGGTTCAACAGATGCAAAGTTTCAAACAATTTTCTCGTCCCACTCACCATTTTGAACCTGGTCTCTTCCGCGGTCGCGTCTCACATCTCGCAGGACGTCGACCAGATGAGATGGCAGCATGTGCAGAAAATGCAGGGATGCCTGTTATATCTGTTTGCTTGATTTATGAAAGGAGGAGGGATAATTACGTTATGATTTTGTTAAATCAACTTTGTTATTTTATTTGGGGATGCTTACTTTTCTGCTTTCCTACTTTTCCTGCTTTACTGGCGTTTTTTTCGATTTTATGCTTTTCCTGCTTCTCTGCTTATGTGCTATTCAGCTTTTCCTGTCTCTTTGCTTCTTTGCTTATCCTTCTTTTCCTGCTTCTCTGCTTTTCCTGCTTCTTTGCTTTTCTGCTGTTTTGCTTTTCCTTTTTTTCTGTTTCTTTGCTTCTCTGCATTTTGTCATTTCTTCTTTTTTGCTGCAACTGCTTCTCCGCCTCTCTGCTTCTCCCCTTTTCTTTCTTTTCTCTGTTCTGCTTCTCTGCTCATGTCTGCTTGTTGCTGCGCCCTGCCCCCAATCTCCCCTCGCTTTCTTATGTTCTGGACAATGTAAAACAACGTCACCAACGGCATCCTGAAAATACAACTTAGCTTCAGAAATTAGCTCGTCCCCATAGAAGGGAAACTGACGTCTGCAGCGCGTTCAGAAGCAAGTTCCCTATTTTTCCAGCTTTTCGATGGGCAAAGCCTGGACAGGCAGAAAGATCCTAGTGCATCAAACTAGGACACTGAGGTCTTCAGCGCGTTCAGACGCAAGTTCGCTATTTTGCTCGTTTTTGTATGGGCAGCTACGGCTGGAAAAAAAAAAAGTTTCGAAAGGGTAAAGCTTGGACAAACATAACGTTGTGTCTGATTTCCAGAACATACCCATGCAGCGAATGAAGGGATCAAAGCAGGTCCTGTTGTCGTATTAGGCCGACATAAAATAATGCATTAATACAGGCAAAGTCAAAATTGCAGCGGCAAAATTATTCGTACCATGCGACGACCTGCGAAATATGATAGATTGTGTAGTTATGTTTCAACCCAAGCTTGTAAATACATTATTTGGGATTGGCATGATGATGTGGTGAACATGATGTTAACCATGGTAACCATGACCTTCGCCCGCAACTAGCAGTTTGGTGAACGAACCATCTCTGGAAAGCTCACAGGATTACATGTCAGAAGAGATGCTTGCATTCCGCTTTGGAGGAGGCGCTGCGCCCTCCCCCTCATCCCCCATCCCGCTTTTGTATATTTAAACCTAAGCTCGTAAATACATTTGTTGGGGTTGGCTGCTTCCCGTGCCTGTTTTTGCCATGCCTGCTGTGACAATACCACATTGGCGCATGACAATTCCACCAAGCTGTTGCACTTCTAAAATACATGACTTTTCATGTCAGATGCATTTTGCACAGAGAGTGTGACTTGTGACTTGTGAGTGTGGAGTCATTGCAGCTCTTCTATTATCTCGCTTCCTTCAGATATCATCTTTCTTCCTAGCTCCCAAGATGATAGAGCGGTAATGCTCAGGAAAGAAAGTTGGCAGGTGTTCAAGGAACACCTCGAAGAGGTTGCTTGCCAAGACGCAGCAAAAGATATGTGCATGACAGTTGAGACTAAAGATATGTCATCTTCCTGATCCAGAGATAACAAACCGTGAGCGCAGGCTTTCCTGGCTAAGTTGAAAGAGGCCCGCCCAAATTTTTTGTGTTCATCTTTTTGTTGTCTATGGGATGGGAGCACCTTGCTCCCAGTTTGGACTACTTGCTATTGCAGTGTGCATATCGCAATCTGGTCCAGGAATTTGATGGAGAAATTGGTAGAGAGATGGGGATGGCAGCACCGGGTGCTTTCGGTTTTGTTTGCTTTCCACGATCTTCTCTGTTAATCAGCTCCCATCAGTCCATCCGTCAGCTCAATGCTCGCCGAGCAGGACGGTCTATCACGAAGGAGGGTCGCGTGGCCGGGGAAAGGGGGGGCTCTGAAGGTCCCAGAGACGCCCGCCTTAAACATCGAAATCACTGCGGAGAAGCTGCAGGAGGCATCTTGTTTTCTCAAAAGGGTACCATTGCCATAGCTAGTGCTAGAAGCAAGAAGTTGGAAGCTGACACTTTCCTTCAATTGGCCCCCGCCATCGTACCGGGGAGAAAACTAAAAAAGGGTCAGCAACTGACAATCGAGGGGAACTTGATATTGAGAGATCCAGTAGAGAGAATCGACATCAGCAGGTAGAAGTTAGACGCTTATTTGGATTTGTCACACACTAGACAAGAATGGATCATTATATGATCCGGCAGGAACTGAGTCCTGTGACATGCATATTAGATTAGTTACTAAGATAAGGATGAGTATATATATATATGGGACTATGGTGACCACCAGCTGCGTCTTACAATTGCGCCCAGGTGCGTCACCACAGTCCCGCGGGTACGTTTACAC
>Ga0126342_10013729_pt1 | contig 14322 bp, 14 predicted proteins | sample Cyp1metagenome_FD_92528 | JGI IMG/M metagenome (GOLD analysis project Ga0126342, IMG submission 92528) | Coral microbial communities from Lord Howe Island, Old Settlement Bay, Australia - Cyphastrea 1 metagenome | ecosystem: Host-associated > Invertebrates > Cnidaria > Coral ...
AAGTGTGGAGTGTAAACTGAATGGTTTAAAAGTGTAGAGTGCAAAGTGTGGAGTGTAAAGTATGAAGTGTAGAGTGTGGAGTGTAAAGCGTAAAGTAGAAAAGTGTGGAGTGTCAAGTAAAAAAGTGTGAAATCTAGAGTGTGGAATGTGAAGTGTAAATTCTGGAGTGTAAAGTGTAGGGAGTGAAGTGTCAAGGTTAAAGCGTGAAGTGTACAGTGTAGACTGTAGAGTGTCAAGCGTCAAGTGTGAAGTGCAAGGTTTAGGGTGTGAAGTGTGAAGTGTCAAGTGTGAAGTGTAGATTGCTGTCTGTGAAGTGTAGAGCGTACAGTGTGATGTGTAAAGTGTTTAGAGTGTGGAGTGCCAAAAGTGTAGTGCGTGAAGTGTGCCACGGAATTTGCACGTCGTCACCGCGCGACGCAGCCCTACATCGGGATTCGCAAAAACACGCAACGCGACATGTCTGAAGTACTGCGTCTGCCACGGAAAATGGAAGTCATCTGCTGAAAACGACGCAAAAGTATTGCGCCATTTTGCGCCTATCGCACACAGAACGGCTTTTGTCACGTTCTGAAACATGTTGGAATGTCATGAAGTGCCATGCCTGCCGCGCGAAACGAGGTTACGCAACGTTTGAAACCTCCAAAAGTGACCACTTTTTGTAGCACTCCCCAGAGGCACGGCCATATCGGAACGGTTGCCGACGGTTGCAAACGGTTGCGAACACAAAAGCAGCGTCGAGCGAACACGTCCCAACCCCCAGACCCCCAGAGTAAAACGAGAACCCTTGGTTATATGCATTCGGGAAAAAAATCACCATTAAGATCCATCCAGGAAGCCTTGCGAAACGTTGTCCCAAAGATTTCTGGGCCAGCACCTTCAGTTCCCCTACTTTGGAGGACTGCGGAATTGAAAGCCGACCAGCATTGCGACCGCTGGGCAGAGCTACGGTCACTTCAAGCATTTTCTTCAGCTTTGAGCATTGTCTCATCGGTTCCAGGCCGTGAGAAGGTAAGATTGGGAAACCCAGCCGGCAACGCCACAAACCATTAATTATTTCTGGCCAACATTGGGGTTGGTTAAATAAAATACGGGTATACCGGTATACGATATCAGGATATTGGAGGATCGATGTTGAACCTTTGCTGATGAGAATAACTGATGCAATTCAACCTAAAAAAAGAGGGAAAGGGTCTGCATATGAAGAATACTCCTGAAGAGGATGGGTGCAAATTTATGGTGAGATATCAGACAAAGAAAATACAAAGAATGCATTTAGGGGTAATATTGCAACTCAAAATTTATGAAGCCACTGTTTACCTTAAGGTTTGCCTAAATCATACTCGTTCATATCCATCAAACACTGTTTTTTTTTCTGGCTGCCGTGTCTCACATCTTTCCTGCTAGGTAAGTAACTCCCCCAAACATCCCATAGAAACCAGTAACCCCTAGATGTTAATAGCAAGCAAACAATGGAACCATCGCGATCTCGGAGTCCGAGTCTGCCGGTGGCAAAGGCGAGAAAATGTGTTTTTGGACACTCAATTCGTAGCTCGAACTGGCTCCCCCATCATATCCCCATATTCCAAATCATTCCCATCATATTCCAAATAATGGAATCACCAAATATGATGGGAATATTCCCTAATCATATTCTCCAACCTTTGGCTTTCATATTCCAAATAATTCCCATCATGTACAGGGAATTTGTGGATAGCCGCTCAGCTCACCACTCCCTCCTGTCACCAACGTCGGCTCCAAGTGACCCGCTTTTCAAGGACCTCAAGGGCTTCGCGTTTTTTCGCCACGGCGAATGATGGTCGGATGGAAGAAACCAGGGTTGATGATGCAAAGATATCTGGGGTTGATGAGTTGATGTTATTCAGAATCCTAAAAAACTATCAAAAACTATTGGAAATGGCAGCCACATGTTGCTAAACCAAAAGTTGATTGATCTTGGGCGTAGAATGTGACTTCTGAAAAGCAATCGATCCTTGGGATGGAAATAAATGCAGCACAAACATTGGTTGCCCCAAGAGCCACAAATTTTGGTCATGTTAGACATTTGACTGCTAGGGGTCCTCCAGAAAACAGGAAAACACAACATCAACATGGTGGCGGAGATCGAGGAACTAATGTTTCTGCATTTGCTGCTGAGTAACTAAATTAGGGGTACCAAGCATATCAATGTGCGTTTGTTTGCCCACATTAAGAGAGCATCTGGCCATATCTGATTTCAATCATGGCACATGTGTTTCGCAATGTTAAGTTCTTGATAGGGCCAAACAGTTCGGGGACACCAAACTTCTAACCAGTTGGGATGTGGGGTACCGGGCATGTCAGGGTGGACACACACACACACGCACACATGCCAACTGCTAGTAAATCCGAATGCACCCAATAAAAACACCAAGTGTGGTTGATGCATAGAGTTCATGCTTCCGATGAACTCACCGCGTACTGTTGACTCTTGCCACTACAATCCCATAGTTTTTCACATGAAATCATTAGTTTGCCTTTATTGTTACATATTGAGTATACCCTTCAAGTCTCAAAACCCATCATTTTTTTCCAAGAAATCCTGGGTTTTTTCCACCTTCTTCCCAGCAAAAATCCTCACCTTTTCCCATCCCCACGCTGCCCCGTCTCCGCATCGCCAGGTCACATCCACCTGGGCGTTGGCGGCACGACGGCCCGAGGGCGAAGCCGCGCTGCCGCCCAGAAAGGGCGACTTCGTGGAGCTGATCGTGCGGAGAATGCCTCGGATGGTGAGTGAAAATGACCCATTTATAGATGATTTTTTTGGGGATGATAGATGGGATTTACCAATTAGTGAGTTATAGAACTTAACTATAGTTGGTGAGTTACCCCCTGGTAATTTAACAGTTTGCTATTGAAAATGACCATAGAAATAGTGAATTTTCCCATGAAAAATTGTGATTTTCCATAGTTGTGTTAGTTTACCAGAGGGTAACTGATCAACAATTGGGTGAAACCTCAAGAATATACATTTCAAGAGAAACGACCGGATTTAATCACTCGTGAGTGAGTCGTATAGTTGGTGAAATGAAAATATAGTTGGTGATATAACATGATATAACTATATATAACACATATTCAACAACAATTAGTAAGTAGGTGATAAGACTGTCTAATAGTGGATGAAAGTGGATGATATTCAACTGATGATGTTCAATAGTAGATGATATTCAACCCTTTTAAATCAATGATATTCAATTAATAGTGGATTGCAGAACTATAAGCACTCAAATGAATCAACTACATAGTGGATGATTTTGACGTTGTAGTGGATGTACTACTTGGAATCATACTTCACTTGAGTTACCCTCTGGTAATTTAACAGTTTGCTATTGAACATGGCCATAGAAATAGTGAGTTTTCCCATTAAACATGGTGATTTTCCATAGTTATGTTAGTTTACCAGAGGTTAAAAAATGTGTTATGGTTACTAGTATCCCACTGTTATGAGATTTGGGATAATAACATAAATCATCATAAACCATGTGGATGGGCCCTGGGATGAGTGAGTTATATATATATATATAACTGTCTAGTAGCTGGCGAAAACCAACTGGCTAAATCATGGGCAAATGAAAATATAGTAATTCACCTTACTGAAATAAGGCTATATTGAGATGATTCCCCTGATACTGTCATCACAATGATAATGATCATAATTACTTAGGATGTTTGGGGACATGAGGTATGTGGTACTCTGCAAAAAAATAGAATATGTGTTCAAAACTACCATCTGAAATTTCCCATTGGGTGGTAGAGAAAACACATCTGGTTTGCTGAGACGAAATTCTTGAAGGGTAAATCCAACAAGAACACCTTTCTATCCACATAAAACCTTTGCAAATATTTGCTACCAAATGGTTGCGAAATCGCCGTGTTCGCGTGTGAAATTCCATGCCAGTCTTTGCCAAGACATCAACTCTGCATTGTTCTTTTCTCAAAAACTGAGGAATTATTGACTAATCTCAAAAACTGTGGGGTAAATTGGTAAATTCAAACATTTTTGTGAACGCCCTCATTTTGGCAGCTTGGGCTTGTTGAGTTTCCAATTCGTAGCTTCTGCCGTCCAGTTATAAAGGTTGCCCCATCTAACTATAGTGATATATCATAGCTACCACAACCCCCCAGTTAAAGTTATGCCTGTTATTCTAAACCAACTTGGGGGTGCGGTTAAGGCTACACATGGTTTGTTTGACTCCCATAGGTTGAGATATAACCCCTTAAAAATACATTGTTATATCATATCCATTTAGTGGACTGGAACTGCACTTCCAAGAAGTTCCCTACTTTGATGGGTCATGGGATTAGTGCAGTGCTTAGGAACTAGCTTAATTTTCTACCATTATTTGGTCAATTTGTGTTCACCAGCTACTAACGACTTAAGTCACTCCCAGGGGCCAAGTCCTGGGGCTGCATCCCATGGAGTCCATGGATTTTCCCATGATCACTCCAGGGGCCAAGTCTTCGAACCGACGTCAAGGCGCTACCTCCCGCATCAGAGCCGCCCCCCGTCAAGTCCACGGCGGGACCCAAGGCCGAGCGCGCCGAGATGTTGTCGCCACTGACCATGATCCTTGGTGAAGCTGGCCGTGACATGAATCATGGGTAACCTGGTTGGTGGTTTCAACCAACCCCTCTGAAAAATGATGGAGTTCGTCAGTTGGGATGATGACATTCCCAACTGAATGGAAAAATAAAATTCATGTTTCAAACCACCAACATGGGTAACATATGGTAAAAATTGGGGTCATTGGCCAAATGGCGAGATTGATTTTTTTCTTATTTGATCTGAGGAAGGAATCGGGATTTGCAGATTAACGAGTTTATGGGCATGGTCAAGATTTCAATACCCTCCTTTATGAACCCAAAATAGCGTTATGAAATGATTGGCCCCGACGTCATTTTGTAAAGAATGTTGGCTCTTACAAAATGATTTGCCCAACAAAAAACACGCCTTTTACAAAATGGCAGGGTTCCCTGGGCAAAAATCCTTACAAAATGACTCCTTTTGTTGCAAAAATGCCGTTTGAAATGGAACATGGGTCCAGCCATTTCATAGTGGACATGTGCACAGGGATGTGAATGGCAGAATTGGCTCGCAATTTTCCATGAACATTGTGGGACTTGGCATGCCTCCAAGTCCAACAGATTTTTGTTGACCCTGAGAATTGGAGATTTTTAGAGGAAAGTCGTTTTTCAGGTGGTATTTGGCAGGGTCACCCCCGCAACCCGAGAATGATAGCTATCGACCTATCCACATCACGGATTGGTCATGTTTTGGTATTAAACATTCATTTTGTTTGGATTGCTTGGTGTCAACCAAGTATTTTGTGTCATTGGTTAGTCTCAATACCAACTTCTTTTTTTGCATTAAACGCAGATCTTCTGGGTCTTCTTTTGAGTTTGATCAACCATAATTTTGAGTAAATTGAGTTTAACCACTACTGATCTTTTTGGATCTTTTTGGCACGTTCCAAGCCCCTTAACAAGGCCATCCAAGCAGCATGCCCCTCCCGTCCCTCCCGTCCCGCAGCGCCGAGGGGACAGACCCGGACAGTCGATGACTTCCTGATCCGCGATCTCCTCGAAGATCAAGGGCTTCCGCAGACCGCTGCAGACCTGTCGGAATGGGATGGGTTGATGCTGGGTTCATGGGGATTTCTTTGGAGCCAGCAACGAACAAATAAATGGGGGATGCATAGGGGAGAGAGAGAGAGATATATATATATATATAAATATATATGTACATACATACATACATACATAGAATTATATAGAATTATGTAACCAACAATAATAGGGGGAATGGTTGATGGGGAAAAAGTGCAACAAAAATCTTAGGATATCTTAGGGAATGAATTTGAATCAACATATGGAAAAACATGAGCTAGGTTCATGGGACATTCTTGCAGCCAGCAATGAACAAACAAATGGGGGATGCATGTGAGATATATAACTATATAACCAGCAATAATGGTGTGTGAATTTGAACCAAGCAAAATATGGGGAAAACAGTGAGCTAGGTTGATGGGGGTTTTGTTAGCCAGCAATGAATCAATGGGGGAGTGAACCAACCCAAATACGGAGATGAATAGTTGAATTATAGCTAAGTTCGTGAAAATAATTATAGCTTTGCCATAATATGTCCATAATATCCATATAATTATGGCTTATGGTGATGAAATGCCTATAGGTATAGTTTTTTTTCATAAACTTATAGCTGGTGCCATGGGTTGGGGCGCATCCCGGGTATCAGAAGTGATATCAAAAAAAGTATCCACAGTTAATATGGCGTTGGATTACTTAAGATTGCATAAGGCCTATTAAGTGTAAATATACCTACCTGGGTAAATTATTATAATTCACTAACCTGAATTAAGGCCATTTGGGAATGATTTCCCTTATTAACCATGATTCCAGTGAGGTCACAGTGAGGTCGTTATAATTTACCCAGACTTACTCTTACTGTTAAGCTACATTGCCTGTTAGCCTATTGTAGTGGTTATTCCTTGAGGCCTGATGTCTATTATAATGTCTATGTCCGCTTCGCTGAGTTGGAAACCAACTGTGGCAACCACCTCGTGGGTGGCCGATGTTTATGGCGGAGATTGGTTGAAGATCTTATGGTACCCTCAAACTAACATAACTATGGAAAATCACCATTTTTACTGCGTAAATCCACTATAAATAGCCATTTTCAATAGTTATATTCAATTGCCAAAGGGTAACTGGAGCGGCACCTGTCTTTGGACTTGGCGGTGGTGACGGTGGCGGAGATGGCTTTGGGGTTGCAACTTTTGGGGCTCTTGGAGCTGGACGGTCTGGCTCAGCAGGCATAGTAACACCAGGCGGAGCCTTTGAGGACGCGCTTTGTTGTGCTTTTCCTTTTGTCGCTGTGACTGGTTGTACTCTTCAAGGGCCTTAGCGTGCTTCCCAGCAAGAGCTTCAACCCTACTCTGCCAGACTCGGTCTTGAGCTGTTTTAGACCTTTCCCAAGCTGCGTTGAACTCCTCAGCAGTTGGCTCTGCCGGATCAGGATAAACACCAGGCTCGTATGCACTACCAATAGCAAATGTATAGTTATATGGAGGTCTAGGAAAGCCAATCTAACCAAAGTCCATTGGTTCTGCGATTGTCCCTTAATATGTGTATATATATTATATATATATATGAAATCACATGAACACCCTGGAGCAAATAGAACAAATCTCCCAGGAATTCAAGGTACTAAATTTAAATAGTGATTTTCTAGATTTAGGGATTGTCCGACTTGATGTTCTTCTCATTCCGTTGCTCATCATTTATTTAATTGCCATGAGACTCCAAGTAGCAAAGTCGGACATGCAAACAACAATCCGGACCGGCTGTCTAACCTGCAAGAAGCGGGGTTCAACCCACCAAAATAGGCATTTCACCCAGCATCATCTCTATCATCTCTACAAGGGGTGCCCAGGACTCGTCAAGACAACCCATGAGGGCCCTTGGACTGGAGTCAGAATATATCACATCGGAGTCTTGGCCTGGGCCAATTGCATAATTATGCCAGGACCAGACATACATTACTAACAATTTCATAAAGGTGTTGGTTGGTTTTGGATGAAAAGTCAAGGTTTGCCAGGACAGTGCCAAACCCGATATCAAGCAACATTAAGATCATTAAGCAACGTTTGATAAGTGGCCAAATGTATGATACACACCTTTTTTGACACTTATGTAAGCCATCAACCGCCTCCCGGTTTCCAAGTTTTTTTGAAATCTGACCTTGAGCTGGTCCTTGGCCAGAACCATGCCTTGAACGTTGACACAGCGTGGAGTGTGCTCCAAAAATGTTCACTTTATGGCCATTAAAGGGAAACATATGGAACATGATAATGATGATGATGATGATGATGATGGTGATGTCTACCCGTGGATTTATTTGGGGTAGGCCCAATGTTCGGAGTGGCGGTTGCATGGGTGGCAAATCATTTTCCGGATTCCAGGACTTCTTTTGCAGGGCTTCCATGACAGCATTCCAGAGAGTTCGAAATGTGTGAATACCAACGCCCCCCAAAAAAAGATGTCAAAACATATCAAGACAACATATTGAACATGTGGATAGAACATCGCCTATCAAAGAATCATATTTTGAACACGTGGATATCAAAAGACACATTGTTTAGCGATTTTATTTGCAATGTACCATCTGCCGATCATGCATACGAATGCGCCACTGACATATATTGGATTACAAAGGAATATCACAAACATGGCAAAGTGAGCCTTTTGACCTCTCAACCGGCTGAAAATCCCGAAGACAAAGTGGCTTTTCGGTTGACAAAACATCAGTTTACCAATAAGAATCCCAAAACGTCAACTCTCAATGGATTGGAGGGAAAATCCATAGATTTTTACATTAAATACGGGGTTTTCCTTTAATTTTCCCTTTAAACCAATCCATTGAAACTCCAATGAAAAATCGTACCCCCCTCCCTAGGATCGGCAAGTGGAGAATTATACCGCTGGAAGCCCAGCCATGGCTCGGGGGTGGGCACAACAGAATCTTATGTGATTGGGGGCCAAACGCCTTGAGTGATACACGAATATTTGCCTGGGTAGTGTACCTACCCTTCTGAAAAACATGAAAGTCAGTTGGGATTATTATTCCCAGTATATGGATCAGTCTTTCAACATCTCTTTCAACATCTTGCAATTTGGTCATAGTTTTTATAGTGGATACGGTATGGGCATTGGCGCTTTGAAATTCAGGTGCACCAGACGCACTGCAAGGCAGCTCCCTTCACAGAATCCACTTTGTGAAGGCAGCTCCCTTGGGCAGAATCCATTTTGTGAAGACAGCTCCCTTCACAGAATCTCTTTTGTGAAGGCAGCTTGGCAGGGCCACTCTGGAATCTGGAGCTACTAACGGGCGAACACAAGGGACGCATGAGAGATTTATCTATGCGGACATCTCCATATTTAATTTAATAATTAATATATATTTATATTTAAATTTATCTGGTTGGTGGTATTAACCATCTTGAAAAATATTAGTCAATGGGAAGGATTATCCCATATATTATGGGAAATAAAAAATGTTTGAAACCACCAACCAGTTATGTAATACACATATAAAACTATTTAGCAGTTCAGCCCGCAGATTTGTTGATGTATATTTAGTCTGGCCGGGTGGGGGGCTAACCCAAATGGTCAATTTCCTAATGGTGAAACCTTCTGGTTTTTTCAAAAAATTACCCAATGTATTGAATTACAGCTCATCATCCGATTCAACAGAAATGTTGATTGTTTTTCTTGCGTTGTCAACCCATTTTCCAAAAAAAAAGTCATTGGTTCCTTGATTTGAAAACCATCTCAAACCACCACTTTTCAGCAGAAAAAAACATGGATGGTTCCCATCATCACTGGTAACACTTTAATTCATAGGAAATTCTTAGTGGTTATGTGATGTTATGTGGAAATTCCCATCCCAAACGCGCTAAGAATCCAAGTGGGTAGCTGCTATCCATCAAGTACCCTCTGGAAATTTAACAGTTTAAAATGGTTGAAAATGGCACATAGAAATAGTTGATTTACCTCTATTTTACCTCAAAAAAATGGTGATTGTCCATAGTTATGTTAGTTTACCAGAGGGTAAACCTCCATTTCCCCATAGTTTTCCCAGAGTTTTCCTATGATTTTCCCAAAAAAACATCAGTTTCCCCAGCGCCGAGATGCCATATTCCTGCAGGGCGTCTTCGGTGACTCGTTCCATCTCCATGTTATTCATGCGACAAAAGGACCTGGATGACGGGTGACCACGGCACCTGGATGACGTGTTTCATTTAAGGGTTTATGAAGCACGAACCAACCCTTTGGTTATTTAGGTTGGTTATCTGGTAATGTTAATAACCAATAATCAACATCTGGTATAATTGATGTTGATTTTATTTGTACCATCTGGTTATGACTAACATAGCTATGGAAATCCATTATAAATGGAAGTTTCTAGCTGGGAAAATCATCTGTAAATGGGGCCATGGCTTCCATAGCTATGTTAAATAACCAGAGGGTAAGGTGAAGCACTAACAAGGAGTTCGTAAGGGTCTATTTAAAAAAAAAAACTTTAATGCATAGTTTTTTTGGATCCAAGTACCTTCTTAGGAAGTGTGTTGGGGTATAATTTAGGGAGTTAAGTATCTTCTCAGACAGTGTTTGGATCCATAGGGGAAGCACTGACAACGAGAAAAAAATGGTATAGGAAGGGCTGGTTGAATCCCCATGAGAAGTTGGACGTTTTGCCCCAAACTGGAATGAAGTAACATGCCTAATAGTTGCAGTAAACCAGATAAACCATCAAATTTCAAATCACTTCTGTTCTTATCAACTATATATTTCATGTCTTTTTGCCAAATCAACACCAATACTACCTAGTTGACCCACACTATTTTTTTGTACGTTGGGCAATGATTTTGGTGATGGGGTGTTCGGGAATAACCTACATTCGACATGAAATTCAATTACAAATGAAACAAAACCAGCAACACTTGGGTAGCGCGCTGCATTTAACATATGTAGGTATGTAAAAACATTCACATATGACACCAAGAACTAAATGCCCAACATCTCCCAAAAACATCCAGTGTCAGTTTTCCGTGGCCATCTCTGGACTGCCAATGAAATTTGCGAAACCGTATGCCAACTGGTCAATCAACATGTTCTATTAGGAAATCCATGTGTTTGAGATATCCCCGCGATTTGTGAGACCCATGTCAAAATTGATGCTTACAAGTTTTACGTCAGAATCTGTTCCACATTGTATCCCATATGCCATATATAAACCATATATTTTATATATTATACCCCTATGAAATTGCCGTTGGTTTTATGACAGTTCTATGGTGGAAACCCCCAGGTTGATCTGATCGATCGGTTTCCAAGGGACGCATACATCAACTCAAAGTCCGCCAGGGTCCAGGTGCGGCAAACGATGAAACGATGTGAAACGCACGGAAGTTCTTCTCCCTCCAAGGAACCTCCGCAGCTAAAACCCCAAATGCCACTTATAAATGGTTATAAATGGGGTTCTCATTCCATAAATTTGCACAAAAACTGATCTAGTGATCTAGTGACAGGTGTTTCTTAACGTTTTGGGGCGTCCACAAGTCACCATGGGTGTTTCAATACTAAGTCATGGCCTATTAGCGTGGATATTTTCGGGATACCCCCCATGCTAGGAAACATTCATTTGGGTTTGGTCCGATTTGGTGATTGAAAATACGAGAGCCCCAGGGATTGCTTTCAATGTGGTGGTTTAAAACATAAAGAAGTGACAGATTTCGCAATATCTGGTTTTGCTTCAAAACAAAAAAAACCAAACCCGGTGGTGTTTAAACATTTTCCCATGAAACAAAATATCCTTGAGCAGTGGGGGAAACCACGCTTTCAATTCATTCGAAAATATTGAAACACAATTCTCCGTGCTAAATGATTATAAATACATGCTACCAGTATCGGTTGGGGTAAGCTATTTACCGTATACTTACCCTGTTCTTGGGCAAACCTGGCTTGGCTCATGGGCGCTCAGAGGCCCAAAAGAAAATGTTCCCCATAGACTCCCTACATGGTGCATGTCACATAAAACGGGGCAGTGGCGGGTGGGCAGAAGATTTGCGAACGCGTGGCCACATGCACAAACCATCCATGAGAAAAGTGGAGCAGATTTCGGCCTTGAGCACTTTGGATGACACGTGTATCAAAATCAGTCTAGAATACTATGCGCTGCATCTGTGTGTAGCACTTAGGTGTCAAGGATGTTTGCGTGCATGTTTGTTTGCGTTGATCCTCACCGCTGGGTCCACCATCTGCCTTTTAGGTGTTTTTACTTCCGTAATTTTGATGCTTTTCTCGGGGGCAGCATGGGGCAACATCTCTATTGCAAGTCTCTACGAACAAAAAAACTCACACAAAAACGACATATATGGACAAATGTGAGCCCAAAATTGTCGCGTGTGAGCAGAAAACTGATGCAAAACATGTGCGTCAACTCGTCTATATGTGGCGAACTTTCGGGTGATGACCTGCATTCGCTAAAATCTGCGTGACATCGAACCCGCATAGACGTTGAAGAAAGCAAACTGGCCCTCGCGCTCTACACATATTGACGCCGCTCGTGCTTGACCCTTCATCTGTGCCCGAAAGCGGTCGCAATGAGAAAAGGTTCCCACGTACTATAGCAAGCACACCGCGCATTCAAGGCGCCCCCTAGCCAAGGCCGAGGGTGCACTTTTGAATTTGTTGGCGCATCATGTTTGCCCACCATACGCGGCCCGCAGCAAATAAGCCGTGCTAAATTTGCTTACGCCTTTCCAGAAGCTCTGAGGCGGCCAGGTGCGCAGCATGCTTTCGAGCGCAAGGTATCCGTTGTGCTCGTCCTTCCCTTTCGAATTGCAGCACGCGGAAGCATAAGTTTTGAATCCTGCGCGACAGTCCAGTGATGCTTCCATAACAGATCTTTAGGGGTATGTCTCCACCCGTTCGTTACCAGAAACCTGGTGGCTGAAAATCAAAAGGTTATATGCAAATCTTTTGCCATGGCGGGGTGTATAGTTACCAATGTCACCCCGAGTTCCATGATGGGCCGCATGAAGTCAAAATCATTGGCCGATCTTCACCATCATGTCTCGAGCTGGGTCGCAAGTGTAATCAGTGTAATCATTCTTAAGGCAATCTTAACCATCATGTCTCAGGCTGAGTCAAACATTATGTAAGGCACTCTTAACCATCATGTGTCGGGCTGGGCCAAACAGTCAGAGATGCTTAAAGAAATCTTAACCATCATATCTCAAGCTGGGTCAAACGGTCAAACATTCTGATTCTTAAGACAATCTTAACCATCATGTCACGAGCTGTTTCACAAGTGCAATCATTCTCACGGCAACCTTCACCATCAATTCACGGGCTGACTCAAACAGTCTGACATGCTTAAGGCATCCTTCACCATCAATTCTCGGGCTGACTCAAACAGTCTGACAGGCAATCTTGACCATCATGTCTCAGGCTGGGTTAGACAGTCAGACATTCTTGGGGCAATCTCCACCATCACGTTGGTCAAACATGTTTATATAGTACTCATGAATAAACACCATAAATAGATATAAATAGGTGGTATAAACCATTCTCAAATGGGTGGTTTGTGATTGTTTTACCCACATGACTAATGAATACTAATGATACACACATGGTTTCAGCCAGCAACTTTCTGCCCAGGCACTTCGCGCTTTCACATTCTCGCCCCGCTCGTTGAAACCTGCCAGTTTTGGCTTGAACAGCCATCCGTCCCCAGTCAACCTGGGATCATCTTAGGTAAAAATGGAACAAGGTGTACTTAGATGGGCCATGGGAATAGTGAAGTTGTTAGCAACTGGCTTATTATATCTGGCTTATTATAACTGACGAAATCATGAATGATATTTCGCACATAGCAGTGCCCCCCTAAGATCTAAGTTGTTGTTTTTTCACTTCCATAATTAACTACAGCAACCATATACGCAAACCTACCATAAACATCCATAAACCCTAGTTCTGGGTATATGATAATATTCCACTATAACCTGAATCTTGCGGCCATTTGGGGATGATTTCCCTTATTGACCATTACCCAGCTAGTTATATTACCCTCTGGTAAACGTTTACATAACTATGGAAAATCACCGTTTTCAATGGGAAAATCCACTATAAATGATCATGTTCAATAGCTATGTTAGTTTACCAGAGGGTAGGTTTTACATTGTCAGCCAACTTCGCTAAAACTATGGGGCGCTCAGCTTCGCATCAGCTGGGGCAAGCCATGCAACAAGCCGTGGAGCTGATGACTGGTGTGAACCCAAAGGGGTCATGAAACACATGGATCAACTTTTAGACAGTTGGTATAACACAGTAGATTTGGTTTGGATGATAATCATGACACTCATAGTCATGGATAATCATGGATAATCCGGGATATATAATTTCCTTGATAATCTAACGGATAATCATCATGAATCAACTTGTAGCTCTCAGTAACGCTGGTTGACCCTGTTCATGGAAAAAATTACTTTACTTCGTGTGATCCCCACCATGACATTTATACATTTTCTGACTGGCAAATCTTCTGGCATTCTATCTGACATATCTTTTGGCATTCTATCTGGCATATCTTCTGGCATTCTATCTGGCAAATCTTCTGGCATATCTTCTGGCATTCTATCTGACATTGCATCTGGCATATTTTCTGGCATTCTATCTGGCATATCTTCTGGCATATATTAT
>Ga0126342_10013730_pt1 | contig 14321 bp, 8 predicted proteins | sample Cyp1metagenome_FD_92528 | JGI IMG/M metagenome (GOLD analysis project Ga0126342, IMG submission 92528) | Coral microbial communities from Lord Howe Island, Old Settlement Bay, Australia - Cyphastrea 1 metagenome | ecosystem: Host-associated > Invertebrates > Cnidaria > Coral ...
ATCACCATCACCATCACCATCATCAGCAGCATTATCATCATCATCATCACCACCACCATCACCATCACCATCACCATCACCATCATCAGCAGCATTATCATCATCATCATCACCACCACCACCACCATCACCATCACCACCACCACCACCACCATCACCATCACCATCACCATCACCATCACCATCATGATCACCATCATCATCATCATCACCATCACCATCACCATCACCATCACCACCACCATCACCATCACCACCACCATCACCATCATGATCATCATCACCACCACCATCACCATCATCACCACCATCACCATCACCATCACCATCACCATCACCATCACCATCACCATCACCATCATGATCATCATCATCATCATCACCATCACCACCACCATCACCATCACCATCACCATCATCATCATCACCATCATCAATCATCATCATCCATCAATCATCATCATCCATCAATCATCATCATCCATCAATCATCATCATCATCATCATCATTGTCCCTATCACAATTGCCATGTGTATATATATATATAAACTCATAGCTAGCCGAAGCCCCGTCCATGGCGCTCATCCTGAGCCCCCGGACTGGAAGGTTTGCGCCGCGGCCAAGGCTTCCAAAAAACCCGCGGAGTCCTGCACGACTCGGAGGGGATAGCACCAGGGGAAAAGTGGTGATGTCACGAAGGAAAAATGGGACGGTGATCATCGAAAATTAGGACTTCAACTATGTTCAAATGATTTATGTGTATATATATATACATATACATATACATATATATATATATATTATATAAGGTCTCGGCTTCGAGGTGCATTGCTAGGAAGTACTAGCCCCCTAGCGTGCATCCAGCTCGACTGTTCCGACCTTAGCGGACCCCTGAGCGATTGTGTCCGCGAGCTGCCGACGTTTTGGGGCGGCCTTCACTCTTGTGCTCTCAGAACCCAGGGCAGGTTCTGATCACCATCGCTCTTACAGTTTGACAGCTTTTTGGCCTTGCGAGGTGGACTTTGACTTTTCGGTCCCGGCATCCCATAACTGCTCAAACCATCAATTTTGATTTCCAACTTCTTTCTGAACTGGCAAGGCCCTGGAATTTTGTCTGGATTCAATATTGTATTTTTGGCCCTCACTACATCCCTGAATTTGTCCTGACCATCGGGCTCGGAATTTTCATGGTTTTGGTGAACATCGTGGTCATCATCTTGATCAGCTTTTTGAACCACCCCTTTGCTATCTCTGGTGAAGCTCTTGGCAGCCACGACGTTAGCAACGAGAAGGAGAACTTTGAGACGCTTGCGAGCAACTGCACGAAGGCAGTGGTTCTTGCATCGTCGAGGAGTAATCTACCTTTCCAAGGTCAAATTGCACAAAGTCTTCGAGATTCTCAAGCATCATCATTCTCGAGACCATCAATTCCTCGCCAAGATCACAGAAACAATGGCGACCAATGCACCATGGCGATGCGCAGGCTGCCGCCAGCTGCGGAAACACACGGCAGAGTTTTGTCCAGTCTGCCAGCTACACTGGCAGAGTGCCATGGATCGCACATACGTGCACAATCCAGGGGGACGGCACCAAGCCTACCCACAGTGGCAGCAAGACTCCCAGTGGCAACAAGCCCCTTCCAGGTGGAACCGAACCAGGTCCAAGAGCAGAACGCACACGCCACGTGGGCGACATCGATCCAAAAGTGCCCAAGATCGCCATCAAGGAGAAGGAAAAGGTCAACAGACACAGGCACCAAACATTTATTACGGCAAGGGACAGGGCAAGATCCCGATGCCGCCGTTGCCACCACCAGCAACACCATGGACTGGCTACAGCGCACAAAGTCTGCCAATGATGAATGCCCAGCAACAGCTGCCGCAAATGCAGCCAGTGCTACCGCAGACAGCGACAACGGTGCAGGCGTCATATGCACCTCTTGCACCAGCGCTGCATTCTTCGATGCCTCCACAGCTCAGTATGGAATCAGCGCAAAAGGAGTTCATCGAGATGGCAAAAGCCAGGCAAATGGAATTGCCTCCGGACATGAGACAGAAGGTTCTACGCATGTCCAAGTCCGAAGGGGCGCAAGCAACCAAAGATCTTCATTCTGCAGTGCGAAGCCTTGGCCTTGCAAGGAAAGACGTGGAAGAAGCCCTACAAGCACGCTGCAATCTGATCACTTCCTGGAAACACTTCCTGGCAGATGCAGTTCAACAATGGCAAGGCTATACCACGCTCTTCCAGCAGCAGGAGCAGGAGCTACAGGCACGCATCCAACAGGCTCATGCAGTGTTCACCACAGCCAAGGAGCAAGCAGAACAATCACAAGCGGAAGCAGGGAAGATCAGTACCATAGAGATCACAGACGAAGAAGACGAACTCCCTGGAGATCAAGCGACTGTGGAAAAAGCCTCTGGCCAGATTCAAGAGGGCCTGAGCAATCTTACAGCATCGCTCCAACAACTCCAAGCCAGTGCAGAGGCGATCGAGACGGAGGAGAAGTCGGCAAAGAGACCGAGGACTTCAGAAACCCCCGTACAAGATCAAACCATGGAGGCAGGAGGAGAAGGCGCTCCTGTTGGAGCCAAGCCGCCTTTTGCCTAGCCCGGTTGTGCATGACATTTTCGTATGACAACCTAGGGCTTTGCAGGCACTGGGAGAGCTCTACCCCAGCCGCTGTGATGAAGTGGAACAATCGTGCAGTGTGCAACGATGCTTTTGTATCGGAATGGCAAGCTAGGGAGCAGGCCATCGCACTCAGCCATGAGTTGTCCGCACCTTTTTCAAATCCATTTGCAGGGATCAACTCTACTAGTTCCCAGTGTAGAGGGCAACCCCTGTTTCGACTTGCACAATCTTCATCCAGACCCAGTAGACCGAGATCACTGCATGTGGGCTTTGCAGAGGACTTGGAACTGTGGATTGGAATAGAGGACAGTTTGAAGATGTACAAGCTCAACGTTCCCCTTGAAGTCGGAGCAACAGGAACCACGCCATGGAGTTGCCCTGATTCATTTTCTGAGAGTGCCCAACGAGATCAACGTTTTGTCGCCCACTCTTCGCCTGAAGGACGCACTGAGTTCCGTCGATTGCCATCAAGACCAACCTGGGCTAATGGTATTGAAGCCATTTTGAACACAGATGGCCATGTTGACGAGCAGGAGGAAGACATGGTAGTCTACGTCACATCGTATTTCATCAGCCACCGTGATCTTCCTTACCATGATGAACCCAGGGTCCTGAGATTTGATCGTGAGGTAGAGGAGTGGGAAAGAGAAGTTCGATTTATGTGGGAGGACCTCATTGACCATGATGCGCCACTAGATGTGGTTATTGTGCGTCCAGATCCGCCACGATCGATCTATCCTGGCACAGTCGCAACAGTGATTGTACACCAGCATTTTAGATTTGATCGTGCGGCATGCTTGATCTCGACTGCGCACATCATGGATCCTGACACGAGATTTTCGGTGAGTGCACATTCCACTGAACCTCATCTACTTCCACATAGAATAAGACAACTTGCTGGTGTTGAGCAAACCTGTCAACAAAGAGTCTTACAAGGAGCAGGCCAGTGTGAGATTTATATTGGACACCAACAACAACCTGAGGATAACGCAATTGCGATTTTCCACGGACTTGGATTGCTTGTTCGTGTACCATCGTTACTCTCGGAGGAGGAGATTGAACAAAACCTGGTACGTCGAATACAAGAACAGCGAAGACAAAGGATCGGCAACTCCTGGGATCCGGATGATGATGATGTTCATCCTGAAGATGCACGTCCACCACATCGTCATCAAGACGCTGGCAATGGAGATCACGGACCCGAAGATGCTGTGTCCTTTATGGCCAGGAATGAGGTCAACTGGAGGAGAACCTCGCAGATTGCTTCATCGTCTTCTACACCCTCTTCACCACCGTCGTCCTTTATCCCGGAGGACATCAGACGAACAGTTGTTTTCACACTGGATGGCAGAGCGTTTCCCACGTCCCTACCATGGGACGATGTTGAACAACATCATACAATCGTTGCCAGAGATGGAGGTATGAGAGAAAACCAAATTGCACAACTGTGGCAAGTGTCAAATAGGCCCTCAGACCTGACACGTCTCAATCTTCAATGCTTCATTGTCCAGTTGAGAAATGAGCCCCGTCCGGCTGAGTTCATGAAGATCATTTTGATTGACATTGACATCTACAATACCCAGAGTCCACAACCGTTTGCCATGAGGCGCCAAGCAAAATGGCTGCCGAGAGTCGTCAATCGACGATCAGTCTTCAGATTACTTGGCCTCGATGAGCAGTACCAGGAGCAAGAAGATCACTGCTACTTATGGCATAACCACGTCACCATTGAGGTTGACCAAACTGACCCACTTCGTTTGGAGGATGGAGATTTCCTTCTGGTCCATATCGGCGAACACATCTCATCATTGAGCTGCGGATCAGCACCTCCAGAGACACTCAATGACTCGAGCAATGCCAGTTGGAATCCAGCAGATGTGCGCAATGAGGAAGACCAGATGGATTTATTTCAGCGTAGCCTGGTCCAATCATCCAACCTTTGGCAAGGACTACATAGACAGCTCCAACAAATCCAACTCAGGATTGCGCCTGAGCACCAACGACAACCTGCTTCCCTGTCAAATCTGAATAGCAATCCACAAGCGGCCCCACGACAGCAGAGATCCGTGCGTTTCCACTCAGAGGATCTGAGGAAGTTTGGACGACTCTTCGAACAACAGGCCCTCATTGAGTGCGAGGAGGAGGGAGCCATTGCCTATTTAGAGACATGGATGATTCATCACCAACACCACAGATCTTGTACCACTTCCCGAGCAGTGAGAATTCAGGCCGTTGCCACTTCGTGGATTGACGATATCATTGAACCATGGGAGGAGGAGCTTGATCCAGATCTTGATGTTATCATCCATCTGGTCAACCCCCAACCACCTTGTACCAATATGGAATGCGTCATGGCGCATTTGATCATCGAGCAATCCCAAAGACAAGAGCATACAGTGGGCCTGATTTCAGTTGTCCGGCATCGACACCGACAGCAAAGCATCAGTCATGCTGCACACTCACTACCGGATTTGATGAGCCGCCACTATGTCTTGCGTATGAGCGATGTCCTTCATGAGTGTCATCCGACAGCATGTCAAGTGCGACAGGGGCCATTCCCCTTCGGACTAGTGGACATGGAAGAAATCCCCAGAGCAGTGGGCCTGGTCATTGAGATACGACGTTTTGATGCTCGGCAAGATGTACAAGGAGATGGCCTGGAGCTCATGCAACGCACCACCACGAGATGGCAGCGACGTGCACAAGTTCCACAAGATGGCTCCGAGGCATCTAGCACAGGTGGCAGTTGTGAAGGCTTCAGTTTCAATCCTGATGCTCCGACTTTCGTGCCACAGATTCCAAGCATGAATACAGTTCCTGAAGCAATTGAAGATCTTCACCAACACTGGCAACAGCATGCCTTCACTTGGGAAGGTGAAACAGCATCTTCTACAGTGATGACGTGGTTCGTAGACCACTATCACCCCGGGCAGCAAATCTGCCTACAGCCACGTGCAGTCAGGCTTTTTGAGGATTTCTCGCGTTGGGAACAACAATTGAGGAACGCTTGGCAAGACAGAGCACTACCGGGAGCGCCCATCATGATTCATGTTGTTGAACCAGCGCCACCACAAGTGCATCCAGAGATTGCCATTCATGTCCTACTTGTTCAAAATCCACAAGACACATTGTCAACGATTGTCCTCACAGGTATTGACAACACAGATCACCGACAAGTTCTGTTCACCCAGCTGGCATTGACTGTGCGGGACAACTTTGTCCTTGACCAAGTCCTCATGCTTATTGGCCTAGGACAACATTGCCTGGCGACAGGGACACAATTTATTTGTGTTGCTTGGTATGGAAACACAGCCATTCCACTGGGGACGCTATTCCCGATACGGGATGGCTATGGTATCATCTTGCGTGTTGAATACAGACCGGTCCAACATCTGCCAGTGGATGGGAATGTCCTGCTACAAACGGCTCTTCGAAACACACAGGAGCATATGCCCCCACAGGAACAAAGGATCAGAACCTGCGAGCGCCTAACAGCTGCTACGGTGACTCACGAGCAGCGGCCGCAGGATTCTGAGAATGATGAGGACCACAAACATCAATGCGGAACACGACGCACAACGATCTGTCTTGAAGATCTTGTGGAGATTGAGACCGCTCAGGAAGCAATCACCCTGTGGTATGAACATGCAACAGCATTACAACCACCTTTCATTGTTGTTGATGTGAATGCCAGTGAACAGGATGTTAGCCTTGCCCTGGAAGAATGGAACCTTGCGAACAACTTTGCCTATATACCATCCCATCAGATTGTGGCCATCTTGGACCCTGACCAAAAAGAGCATCTTTGGATTTATCTGCCTGATGATCCGACACAGAGAACAGATCAAATCATGATGCGAGCGGGCCATCATATGACCACGCACCAGCACATGCGTTTTTTGTACACACAGGGCTTCTATAAAGCTGTTGTCGTCAGTTCGGCACAGATCCAAGCACAGGTCACCAAGGTCACATTCAAGAATGTTATTGCCCTGCCACCTACGCAAGAGATCAAGACAAAGGAGCGCACACCGTGGCCGGAGAAACAGACTCCACAAAGTGACCACAGGCCCATTTTTGACCGACATGCAGTAGAAGATCGAGTCCCCACCGCCAGACTCACTTACGGCCTGTCAATTGAGGAGTTTGAGGCCTTTTTTCATCCTGAGCACCATCCACTTCATCATGATTTGAGTGGATTTGAGCTCCCAGACAGCTGTCGCACACTGATCGACAACTGTGTGACGCATCAGCATATCGATAGATTGCTCATTTACGCGGATGGTTCGTCTCAGAGCAGATACAAGCGCAAGCCGCCTTTATGGATTGAAGAGCACGACATTTGTGACTCCTGGTGTTTTGCTGTCTTTGGTGAGAACTATGCATCTGACAAACTCATGTCATTGGATTGCAGTGTCAACCAGTTCTATATGATGAAGCAGCAGCTCACCATTTAGGGACAACACACCTTGGAGCAGATGCCGCTGAATGCGAGGCGATGTGCTGGGCGGCACTATGGCGGCTTGCTCAAAACCATCGACTGCCGACGGTCTTCCTGACCGATTCGCAACTCACTCGAGGTCAAGCCAGCGGAGACATCGGTGCGGGCATCATCAGCACTCCAATCCGCATCCTCCGTGGCCTCTTTCAAGCATTACAATCTGCTCTGCCTGATGATCAATTGCAAATCCAGCACGTGATGGGACACGCTGGAGATGCAGGAAATGAACTTGTGGATCATTTCGCCAAGTTGGAAGCAATTGCCAGCCTGCATCTTCCGCGCCAGGCCTTTGACTATGGAACATGGGCCAGGGTGGTCCCACATTTGTGGATGATGATACAACAATCGGCTGATCTACCCACTTTCACCACCCATGGATTTGACATCAGTGCCCCAGAGCTCCCACGACCTCAAGGATATGCCCTGGAACCGCATCGTTCTGAGCCAGTACGAAGCACCCGACTCCAGCAAATCCGTCTCAGCTTGTGTAGTGCCAATGTGAGATCCCTTTATGCACAGCCCCAGGGGCACGCAGGCAAACTTGATTTCCTGCGTAACCAAATGAAGCATTTTCAACTCAATGCAGTTGGGATTCAGGAGGCACGATCCAAACCTGGACTAAGCACAGCTGAACATGTTTTGCGCATTTCTGGTGGAGATCAACAGGGACATCTCGGAGTGGAACTCTGGATAAACCTGGAGCAACCATATGCACATCAAGGAAAAGCACCGATCTATTTCCAGAAGAATGAATGACTTTGTTGTTGTTGAGGCAACTCCGAGATTACTTCTGGTATTACATGATCATCATGACCATAGATTTTGGTTTCTGGTGGCGCATGGTCCCCAAAGTGGCCGACCTCAGGAAGAACGTGAAGAATGGTGGACGCAGCTCTCTGCTTTGCTTTTCCGCCACGTGCAGTCCGACAAGATTTTTATCTTAATCGACGCCAATGCAGCCACTGGACCATGCGATGACCGCCATGTATTCCAAAATGATGACCGCACTTCAGCCAACACGAATTTCTTTGTTGACTTTCTGCATGCGGCGGAGCTAGCGGTCCCCTCCACTGGACCCTGCCACGTTGGACCGCACCATACGTGGACCAGTCCTATTGATGATGAGCAGTACAGGCTTGACTATGTGCTGATACGAACAGAGATGGTTGACGACTGCGTTCATTCACAGACCATTCCTGAGTTTGACCTCGGCAATTATGGAGATCATGTCGCAGTTGCAATCCAGCTACAGTGGGACACTCCAGTCATGCAAGTGGGCAGAGGGCGCACCACAGCCCGCACAAACGCCCCTGTGCAAAGATCTGCAATCAGTCATCAGACCATGCACTCCGCTCTCATGGAGTATGAGCCCATGACCTGGTCGCAGGACATTGAGACGCAGGTTCAACACATGAACAACTTTGTGCATCGCTGCCTACAACGACATTGCGGCAGACCAGCAGCGGCACCGAAGAAGAGCTGTCTTTCAGGTGAAGTTTGGCAATTCCGTTCCCAACGGATCCAGGCCAAAAAGAGGCTAGTAGAAGTTCAACGACAATTACGGTCCGAACTGCTCTACAGGGCCTTGCAGGGATGGAGGGACAAGACCAATACCATTGACTCTGAGGCCAAGATCTACACGACCACGCTGCTTTGTGGCAAACTCCGCATTGTTGCCCGTCTTCATCGACTGGACCGACAGATGCGTCGAGAATTGCAACAAGCCAAAGGCCGTGCTCTTGAACAACAGCTTCGACAGATGCCCCATGACGCACCTGCGTCGATGGTATTACATGGAATCAAGCAGATCATTGGCACCACCAACTACAAGAGAAAAACAAATGCACTGCTACCATTGATCAACAGACCTGATGGCACACCATGCCGATCGACCAAAGAGATACAGGATCGATGGATCGAATTCTTTCAGGCTATGGAGTGTGGAGAACGTTTGGAAGACTCTGTGCTGAGACAGCGGTGGATTGACAATCTTGCCCAACTTCGGTGCCGAGACCTTCATCTTCAAGTTCAAGACCTACCCAGCTTGCTGGACCTTGAGAGAGCCTTCAGAAATGTTAAAGCAAACAAAGCCACGGGAGATGATGGAATTCCATCTGAGCTCTGCCACGCATGCCCAGCAGCAATGGCAAGACTCACATACACCCAACTCATCAAGCTCTGTGCCCATGGGCAAGAGACGCTCTTGCACAAAGGAGGCAAGCTCGTAACAGCCTTCAAGCATAAAGGCTCGGCCAGAGAGCCATCCTCCTACCGGTCATTGATGATCTCATCGCACATTGCGAAGACGCTGCATCGGAGCCTACAATCTCACCAAGCTGAATACTACGAGCGCTTTCTGCAACACCAACAGATCGGGGGCCGAAGAAGAGTCCCTGTTCAACTTGGCGCACACATGGTTAGAGCTCACCTGCGCATTCAAGCTGACCAAGGCCGATCGGCAGCAGTCTTATTTCTTGATTTACAAGAAGCTTTTTACAGGGTATTGAGACCGCTCGCATTGGGGGACAAGATGACGGATGAAGCCATTGGTGCTATGATGCAGAGGCTCCGTATACCACCTTCGGCCATGGCGGAACTTGCGCGTCTTCTTGAACAACCTGGGGCTACAGAGCAGGCCAGCTTGCCGCCGCATCTGCGCCTGGCACTGAAGGCCATTCATACAGACACGCATTTTCGCGTTGATGGGCAAATCGACCGGGTGCGTACCCAGGCAGGATCGCGCCCGGGCGACCCTTTCGCCGATGTGGTCTTTGGATACCTCTTCTCCAGAATCCTGCACACCATCGAGGACAAACTTGCACAGGAGCAACTCCTGGACATGGTCCCAGAGCACTTGAGTGGCCCACAACTGGTGTTACCTATCCCTGAACAAGCACCAGAAAGACCTCTGCTCGGACCTACGTGGATGGACGACCTGGCCATTTGCATTTCTGGTCCAGACGCTATTGCCCTTGAACGTAAGGCGGCCCTTACTGCTGGCATTCTCCTCGAGACATGCATGGAGTATGGAGTTACCCCCAATCTTTCCAGAGGCAAGACGGAGATCCTTCTTGCCCTCCGTGGACGTGGATCGAGAAACAGCCGCCGTGCTCATTTCAGCGAGCAACAAGGCAAACAGATGCAGGTGGTTCATGAACATGGGGTTGCAGCTGTGGCAGTGGTAGGCTCATATGTTCACCTTGGCGGTAAGGCTCACCACTCAGGTGAGAACAAGATAGAGGCGCGCCGACGAGTTAGCATCGCCAATGAGGCCTTCAACCAACATCGACGGCAGCTTTTTCAGAACCCACAGATCAACTTGACCAGAAGAAGAGAACTCTTCGTCACGCTGGTGCTGAGTAAGCTTTGTTACGGAATGGAGTCCTGGACGTTCAAAGACCAGCAATTGGTCAATTTCATACATGGAGCGATTCTCCGACTGTACAAGCGACTCATCAAAGTGCCAGTTGATCGACACATGGACGATTATGAAGTTCTTGCAGTCTGCCAGCTGCCATCACCTAAGACCCTTTTTCGAAGGGCAAGGTTGCGGTACCTGCTTACGTTGATCAATTGTGAAGACGCTGTTCCATGGGGCCTCCTTCGCCAAGACCATGTTTGGTGCAACATGATCAAAGAGGATCTTCATTGGATGTGGCGACAACTCTGCAATACATGTGCTCTTCGAGATCCGACAGATCATCCGGATGAGTGGTTCTATATCATGCGCTTTCACAAGAGCTATTGGAAGACTCTGGTACACAGAGCCACCACGCTGGATGTCATGAAGAATAGCGACACATGGCAACTACGCTCTATTCACTCCCAGATCTTTGAGCACCTGCAAGCAGTAGGCGATCTCAGCATTGCTCCGCCACGGCTGGAAGAACCAGTGCGCCCCGGGTTCTTTGGATGTCTTGCATGCCGCAAAAGATGCAAAACAAAGGCAGGGGAGGCAGCACACATGTTTCGCTGCCACGGACATGTCGCAGAATTCCGAAAGTTCAGCGACACCACCTCATGCCCAGCCTGCTTGCGTGAATATCATACCATTGATCGTCTTCATGCCCACCTTCGACAAGGACGTAGCTGCCAGGCAAGACTGCGAGGGATGAAGATGCAACGCCCCCTTACTCCGGGAATTGGCTCACAACATAATGCCGCCTTGAAGCGACAACATGATGGGCTTTTACCCTTCCAAATTGCGGCTGGACCTGCTATCGAGCCGGGCCCACAAGCTGACGCAACACCCTACAACCTGGAGATGTACGAGAAGCTCGCACTGATCTGCTTTGAGCAGGGACATCAGGGTGGCCAGCACCTTTGTAGCCAGCTTTTTGCAGCAGCGCAGACCATTGGATCCTCTTGGACAGATTTACATATGACGGTGGAACAGCTCCTTTTGGACTTCAATGATGAAAACTGCGACCTGGCGCAGATTGCCAAACCCGAGCTCCATCGTATCCTTGCTGGACTCCGCGACCCTGCGAACTGGCCGTTTATGGCCAACAACGCAGGAGCCCCAGATGCTCGACATCGCGTTGAGACCCTGGATACATATGAAGTATGGAGTGAAAGCATGGCTCAGAACCTTACACAGCAGCCTTGGCAACCTCACCGGGAAACGCCATCCAGGCCTTTCGCTGAAAGAATCATCCTCCATGCCTACTCCGGAAGGCGAAGGCAAGGTGATGTACAGTGGTTCCTTGAAGAGTGTGCCGCGCGACATCCTGCAGTGGACCTGTATGTCATCTCGCTGGACATTGTCATCGACGCGCACTATGGCAACATTGGACGTGATGAAGTCCGAGAACGTTGGTATGCTGGTATGAGACAAGGCTATGTCGCCGGCTTCTTGAGCGGACCACCATGTTGCACATGGTCGAAGGCGCGGGGGAAACAAATCAAAGGCAAACCCACCGTAGGTCCTAGAATCTTGAGAGACTCTGACCATCTGTGGGGATTTGAATCGGTTTCCATCAAAGAGATGATGCAGCTGATGGACGGACATCAGCTTCTGGGTTTCAGCATTGTTGCAATGACTATCCTGGCCACTACGGGCGGTGCAGCGATCCTTGAACATCCTGCTGAACCAGAAGAGCCTGAGCTTGCTTCGATTTGGCGCCTCCCAGTGCTCCAATTTCTGAGTCGGCTCCCTGGCATGCAGCATCTCAGTATGGCACAAGGCCTTCTTGGAGCGCCCAGTCCAAAGCCGACGGGTTTGTTGACATTGAATTTGCCCACTCTACCAAAATGGTTGGTCAAGTGGGCTGTTTGCCCTGATTTACCCAAAGGACGCAGCATTGGAACAGACAGCACAGGCGTGTATAGAACGGCGGAACTCAAAGAATATCCGCCTGCCATGTGCGCTGCCTTTGCCCACGCCTTTCTTGACGCCACTTTGACTGACATCCACGCAGACGTTGCACAGACTGTACAACACGTCTCGCAGGACTTTTTGCAGCTCTGCCAAGCTATGATCAGCAAGGATTTTAGCGCAGAATACGGTCCGGACTGTGTCAAGTGATGTCAAGATGGTACAGAATTCACCTTGCTCTGCCGCAGCGAGACTCGCTACTAGTTGCAGCTTGGGAAAAAAATATTATATATATATATATATACATCACATATGTATATATATATATGCATCCAAAAATGGCAATGTCACCAGGATAAATTGTTAATCCCAAAAACTGGGACCCCAATTCACGAATAGATCAAACATGTTCCGCAAGGGTTTCATTTGGGTGTGTTACATTTCAGGGATGGTTTTTTTCTTAAATGTTCTAAGCAGTTTTCACCTACCATTCACCACTCTGCATCTGATGATTCTATCCCCATTTGGCTACGTATCCAGACAACAAAATCCTTGGTCTGGGGTAAACTAACATAGGAACGCCCATGTTTTCCATTCGGAAAATGATCTACATTCCTCTGGTGTCCCAAAATAAAAAGGGGCCCAAAACGAAGCAAGTTCTACTTCTACTCAACTGAAGCTTTTTCGAGGAACGTAGGTGTCCAAAGGATTTTGGGACATACTGAACTACCCAATATTGGTTGATCAAGCATCCCTTTTACAGTGCTGGGGTGCCCCGTTGAAGGTCCAAGAATCACACAAATATCACTATGTCTACACACATTTACGTGGAGATGGATGATTCATCCCAAAAATGTAGAGTCGACACTCAAACTTGCTTACCGACAAATCGAAAGTCCTGACGCTCAACCCCGGCGGAGACACCCCGGCTCCGTTCTGTTCTCGGGATGAGTCCCTTTTCCAAGCATCCTTGATGGATATTGATGGATATTGATGCTGAGGTCATATGGTCGCTCTGAACATCTCGCAGTCCTCTGACTGCTTCGAAATCTTCATGTCCGGCAGCCCCATCTCGCTTAGGTGCATCCTGCGGGAAGTGCCAGGTGTATCCTGTTTTGGGACTGAAGTGTCTCAGTTTGGAGAGGGATGATCTTGATATATCATGATATATCTATCTTGATATATCTTGATCCTTCCTACAAGTTGCATCTGAATTTCTGCCTTCTCCCAAACCATTGGCAACTTCGACCAGTGAACCTGAGTTCACCTTCAGCTTTTACATCTTTTACCACTTCAACTGGCTCCTGCTCATGCACTTGTTTGCATTCTTAAGGCGTTCGGCATCACTTTTCTCGTGGGGGTCGGACAGCAAAAACTCGCACATCTTCATGAGGTCCTTCCTTGGAGAATCATCCCAGCTAGCATGGAACCACCAGCCAGTTATAACATATACCCTCTGGTAAACGTTTACATAACTATGGAAAATCACCATTTTCTAGCTGGGTAAATCCATTATTTCTATGGCCATGTTCAATAGCTATGTTAAATTACCAGAGGGTGTAATCACAGAATATGATCACAGAATCCTAAACCACAGACTGGAAATACCACCAGAAGCCTTAGCATATTGTAGCACTCATGCGGGCTGCGATTGCATCTCCTACTTTTAACAAATCCCGACTCCAACTGATAACGTTGAGCCTTGCAACCAGAAAGACCGACTTCTCATCTTGGCACGCCCAAGCACCCAGGTGCATTCCTCTTGTGATCTCTACTTTACTTCCATGATGTCTACCAAAAGGATCGCCCATCACAAAGAAGTTGTTTCTTCTTTGTTCAACTGTTTCATACCATCCAAACATCCAAACTCA